>ERZ1049444.1369-NODE-1369-length-18506-cov-8.139288_pt1 | contig 18506 bp, 15 predicted proteins | sample MGYA00383101_ERZ1049444 | MGnify/ENA primary metagenome ERZ1049444 (study PRJEB29581, sample SAMEA5548371) | metagenome | biome: marine; feature: coastal; material: water | depth 50 m | study: Short-term variability in the microbial, nano- and picoplankton...
GGAGAAATAAATGAATATCTTAACCCATCCGCCCCGAACAAGAAACATAGCCGTTATCGGGGCAGGCATATCAGGGATGGGTGCAGCCTATGCCTTAGCGCAAAATCACAACGTCACCCTTTATGAAAGCGAAACGAGACTGGGAGGTCATGCGCGCACAATCACAGCCGGGCGCAATGGAGACCGACCTGTAGACACCGGGTTTATCGTTTTCAACTATGCGAACTACCCAAATATGGCCAAACTATTTGATGCGTTGGATGTGCCTGTTTGCAAAAGCAACATGAGTTTTGGCGCATCGCTTAAGGGTGGTCAAGTAGAATATGCGCTGGCCAGTCTCGGGGCGATTTTCGCGCAGAAGAAAAATCTTTTGAACCCTAAGTTTCTGCGCATGACGGCAGATATCCTGCGCTTTAACGCCCGCGGCTTGAAAACTGTCAATGACACGTCAATGACCGTGCGCGAGCTGTTGGTTAAACTGGGCACGGGCGATTGGTTTAGAGACTATTATTTGCTGCCGCTTTCAGGGGCGATTTGGTCAACACCGGTTGAGCAAATTCTGGACTTTCCGGCCTATGCGCTGATGACCTTTTTTGAAAACCACGCTTTGCTCAGCCACTCCGGTCAGCACCAATGGTACACGGTAAAAGGCGGATCGGTGGAATATGTCCGCCGGTTGCAGGCTGCGCTTGGGCAGCGCGGGGTGGATATTCGGCTAAATAGCGCGGTGATGGGGGTGAAACGCAATCCTGTCGGTGCATCAGTTCAAACCGCGGGCGCGCCTCCGGCATTTTATGATGAGGTAATTTTTGCCACCCACTCTGATGACAGTCTGCGGCTGTTAGAGGATGCAACAGAGTTTGAGCGCGCGCAGCTATCGGCCATTCAATACCAACCCAATGATATCATTTTGCACGCAGATTCCAATGCGATGCCGCACAATAAACGCTGTTGGTCAAGCTGGGTTTATACTGAAGCTGCGGATAAAACATCACAGCGGATTGATCTGACATATTGGATGAACTCCCTGCAACCAATCCCCCATGACGACCCGCATTTTGTGACGCTCAACACCACTCGGCCGATCAAGCAAGAGCTGATTTATGATCAGGCCACCTTCCGCCATCCGGTTTATGATCTGGCGGCCTTGCAGGCTCAACAGAGCATTGCAGCGCAAAATGGCACACACCATACTTGGTTCTGCGGCGCTTGGATGAAAAACGGATTTCATGAAGATGGCCTGTCCAGTGGTCTGGATGTTGCGACCGCCATAGACGCGCAAACCGCGCTGCGGGTGGCCGCCGAATGAGCGAGGTGGCGCATATCCGCGGCACCACATGGCATGGCCGCAAAGGCGATCTGGACAATTCGTTTCGCTATACGGTTGATTACCTCATGCTCGACCTTGATCAAACGCAAAAAGCGCCCATGCTATTCGGCCGTAACCGCGGATGGCTGTTTAGCCTTTTTGACCGCGATCACGGCGGCGCGCCGAAAAAGGGGCGCGGGATTGATTGGGTGCGCGATGTATTGCGGCAGCACGATATCCATTTAAATGGCAAGATATTATTGCTCGCCCAGCCGCGTATTTTCGGCCATGTTTTCAACCCTGTCAGCTTTTGGCTGTGTCATGACGATCAAGACGCGCTATGTGCCGTCATCGCCGAGGTGTCGAACACCTTTGGGGATCGCCATTCTTATTTGTGCAATCATCCCGACCTGCGCCCCATCACGCCGACCGACCGGCTGCTGGCGACAAAAATTTTCCATGTCTCGCCGTTTCAACCCACCGAGGGCACCTATGAGTTCCGGTTTGATTTCAGAGATCAAAAGGTGGGTATCTGGATTGACTTGCAAATGCCGCATGGCGGGGTGATGGCCAATTTGATCGGGGTGTGCAAACCGCTAAAAAACCGCACTATCCTTGGCGCATTGCTGCGCCGGCCTTTGGGCTCGCGCCGGGTACTTGGATTAATCCACTGGCAGGCGCTAAAGCTCTGGTGGAAAGGCGCCAAATATCGCACCCGTCCAGAGCCGCCCAAAGCCGAGGTATCCTAAGTGCCGCCTGAGCGGTCCGCGCCCCGGCTTCCTTACGCACTTTTTGCCATGATGCTGGGCACTGCGGGATTGCCGATCTACATTCACGCGCCGAAGTTTTTTGTTGACCAATACGGCGTCAGCCTTGGCGCGCTTGGGGCTTCTCTTTTTGTGCTGCGGCTTTTGGATTTTGTCCAAGATCCCCTGTTAGGTTCGCTTGCAGAAAAAACCAGTGCGGCGCGCGCGCGGCCGGTTTGGGCGGCCATTACTATCATGGCATTGGGCATGGTGGGCCTGTTTGCCATCACCCCGCCCATCGCTCCGGTGCTGTGGTTTTCGCTCACGCTTTTATGTGTCTTTAGCGGCTTTAGCTTTCTGACCATCCGGCTTTATGCACAGGGGGTCACAAGCTTTGGCGCGGATCGTCAATTAGACTTGGCACGCTGGCGCGAAACCGGCAGCCTTTTAGGTGTCTGCTGTGCGGCTATGGCGCCGACGCTTTTGTTGGTTGTGACCGGCCGTCCCTATGCGGCTTTTGCAATAGGTTTCGCCGGATTGGCAGTTATTGCCGGTTTTGTCATGTCAAAGCACTGGTCGCGCAGCACTCAAGAGGTGCGCGGCGGCGGCGGCTTTTCTACGGCTCTGGCAGACCCGGTGGTGCGTCAGCTTTTGATCCTTGCGGTGCTGAATACGGCCCCGGTGGCAGTGAGCTCAACATTGTTTTTGTTTTTTGTGGAAAGCCGTCTGCAAGTGCCGCAAATGGCCGGACCGCTATTGATACTCTTTTTTATCTCAGCAGCGATATCTGCCCCGATCTGGACCTTTCTGGCGGGCAGGTTTGGCCCAAGGCCGGTCTTGCTGGTGGCGATGATTGCCGCCATTGTCAGCTTTTTCTATGCGTTTTTTCTGCAATCGGGTCAGGTCACTGCCTTTATGTTGATTTGCATCGCCAGCGGGGCAACACTTGGGGCGGATCTGTCGATTTTGCCTGCGGTTTTTGCCAAGCGGCTTGCGGTGACCAAAGCGCAGGCGGCGGTCGGGTTTGGATTTTGGAATTTCGCCTCAAAAATTTCGCTGGCTTTGGCCGCGGTTGTTGTTTTGCCCGCGCTTGAGCGATTTGGTTATCAACCGGGTCTGGACAACAGCCAAAACGGATTACTTGCCTTGTCGGTGGGCTATGCAGCAGTGCCCTGCATTTTGAAACTTTTCGCAATATGGGTACTGCTCCGGTTGCAGCTAGGGGATGACACAGCGTGAAACATTGGGATGGCAAAAGATATTGGCTGGTGGGCGCAAGCGAAGGGCTTGGCGCTGCGCTGGCCAAGGAGATGAGTGCAGCAGGCGCCACGCTCATTTTATCGGCGCGCAACACAGCCCGCTTAAAGGCCTTGGCTGCTGACCTGCCCGGCCCTTGTGAAGTGCTCGCCTGTGATGTCAGCAGTGATGACAGCGTGGCAGCGGCGGCCGAGAAAGCCGGAGAGATAGACGGGGTGATCTATTTGGCAGGGCTGTATTGGCCCATGGCGGCACAAAACTGGGATAGCGCGCAGGCCATAGCCATGAGTGATGTCAATCTTACAGGCGCGCTGCGGGTTTTGGGGCGGGTTGCCCCAGATTTTGCAGCCCGAGATGCGGGCCATATAGTGATTACCGGCAGCCTTGCCGGATTTCGCGGTCTGCCAGCTTCTATCGGGTACTCTGCTTCCAAGGCCGGGGTTATGGTGCTGGCCGAGTGCCTTTATAAAGACTTTAAAGAGAGCAATGTTCAGGTGCAGCTGGTCAATCCCGGATTTATCAAAACCCGATTGACGGATAAAAACAAATTCCACATGCCGTTTTTGATGGCGCCGGAAAAAGCTGCCCAAATCATGTTTCGGCACATGAACACGCAGCGGTTCAAAATCAGCTTTCCACGGCTTTTTAGCCTGCTGTTTCGTGGTGGGCAGTTGCTGCCGGATTGGCTATATTACCGGCTGTTTTAAACCCGCCAGAGCTTAGGCAAGGTGATCGGTAATCTCTAAGTGTTGCGCAAGGTTCTTGATATCTCCCAGCCAGCCGCTGACCAAATCAGCGGCATCCGGTGCTGCACTCACACCAGCGTCAATTTTACCGTCCAAAACGGCGCGAATTGCATAGGACACCGGATAAGACACCAGCCGCGCCATGGCGGTTGAGGCCTCGTCCCCCCAGGCGTCCATCACATAGGTTTTATGCCAAACCGCATCCTCGCCGCGCTCGGCCTTTAGGCTGACGCATAAAACAACGCGGTCTGGCTCGCCCTCATCATAGGCATTTTCAGCCCAGAACTGATCTGACATCTCTTTCAGCCGCGCTTCACCGGCCTCGCCAGTCAGGGTTTCAATTTCGGCAAAAACATCTGCCCAAGCCTCGGTCCATCCGTTAAGCCTCAGGGTGCCGCGCACAAACTCTTTGACCTTCCAGCTCGGATCAAAGTGATATTGCGCCATAAAGGGCAGCGAATCGCGGTTGGGATAAACCTCAAAACTTTCCGGCACCGGCAGCGGCGCGGTATAGCTGCTAATCGCATCCCAAGGGCGGGCCACATCATATTCGGCAAAATCACGAATGGATTTGGACGGCGAGCGCAGCGCTTTCAGCACCCCAAGCGGCGACCAGCTAAATTTATAGCGAAACGGATTGGCAATCTTGGGAATGCCGCCGCAGTAAGATTTAAAGGACAGCGCATTTTCACCGTCACAAGCGGCCGAAGCGCGATACTCTTCAATCAGGTGATGCGCCATCAGATGGTCAATGCCCGGATCCAATCCCACTTCGTTGACCAAGGCCACGCCGGCGGCTTTTGCGGCGTCATTTAAGGCGCGCATTTCGGGCGCGATATAGGACGAGCTGACAAAATGCGCAGACTTGGAAATGGCCAGCTCTGCAAGCGGCACATGCCAGTCCCCGGGCAGCATGGAAATCACAACATCGCCCGGCGCTAACGCCTGGGCTAGCGCGCCCTTGTCAAAACCGCGGATTTTATCAGTTAGATCACCCACCGCGGCCTGCGCTTTATCAACAGAGCGGTTCCAAACCACCACGTCTTGTCCGTCTTGGATCAGCGCCCGTAAACCCGGAATTGCCGACAGCCCTGTGCCACACCAGTGAATTGTCATTTTAAACCTCAGCTACATGTTGTTCGAAAACCATCTGCGCCCGTCGCCAGACGCCTTGGTCTAGAGTGTCTAGATTGCGCAGCGTTGGCAAGAGCTGGGCTGCAAAATCTTCTGAACTTTCGCGCGGCAAAAGCGACGGCAGATTATCAATCGCCATCACATCCAGCACCGGAGTATCTGCCACCCGAAGCGCGGGCGCCGCCCAATCGGTGGCCGTGGAATAGACCGGGATCGGGTTGTAATCACTATCAGGATCACAGGCGATATCGCCGATCACCCGCAGGTTTCGCGGCATGCTTACAGCTTTGGCGGGCACAAAAACCGGTGTGCCGGGGCGCGCCAAAATGCAATTAAAGAACAGATCATGCTGCAAAATTTCGCCAAATGGCCCGCCAGAGGCGGTTTCCGCCATGTCCCATTTGGTCACTTTAAGACCCAGTTCGTCGCACAAATCCGCCACCCCTGTGCCCACCCGGCCCAAAGCGCCAATGACAATGGCGCTTGGTGTTGGCTCTGCGCAGCTGTTCAGCGCCGCACCCAGATCGGCCAGAGCGGCTGCACGGTCCGCAGAGGCGCCGATTGGGCCGCAGAGACCGCCGTTTTGCTGTGCAATCCAGCAGTGCATCGCCACCATAGCGCCTGCATAGCCCGCCCAATAGCCAAAGGCGGCCACCCGCCGGCCGCTTTCATCCACCAGATATTCAAGATCATAAAGCGTGCCACCACCGGCCTTGAAGCGGCGCAGCAAACCCGCGCCGGAATGCTGGCCTTTGAAGGCATGGCCGAACATAATGTGGCGGTGGGGCAGCGGAGTGCCATCTTCGGGCAATTCCTTGAGGCCGAATATAATCGCATCGCGCGGCGCATCGGGCCAAGAATTGGGTGTTGCAACGCTGCAGCCCACAGCCCGATAGGCATCGGTTGAAATGGCGCGGTTTGCGCTGTCCTCGACCGTGAGCCGATAGCCGGCATCCATCAGCTCTTTTGCGCCCTCGGGGGTGATGCCTACCCGGTCCTCGTTCGCGCGTTGTTCGGCGCGTACCCAAAGATGTGTCATAGATCCTCGTATTTAGATGTAGGTTTTTGCATGTATGCGCTCTGGTAGATCAAGATGCGGTGTCGCGCAATATTGGGTCAGCGATGGCGCATTATGGATCAGCTCAAAGCTGTTCAGGCTGGTATGCGGCACGCTGAGGAAAAGCCTAAAGCAGTGATCTTCTTCGACTTTTAAAACGGTTGCTGCGATGGCGGCGATCACCCCGGCTGAGGATACTAAAAGGAGTTTTTCTTGGCCTGCGAGAGCGTCAAAAACAACATCCAATATTCGATTTTGAAAATGTTCGTATGTCTCTATTGGAGAGGAAATTTTTTCCTCTTTCCAGTACCTTAGGATCGTTTTAATCTGCTCGGCAAACTCAGCTTGTGTGGTGGGGTATGCAACATTATGGCGGCGCTCTAGATCTGCTGCCAGACCAAAATAATCCATTTCATTCAGCCGCGCATCCTGTTCATGTAAAAGGCCAAATTGATTGATCCCCTGCGCTGTTTCAATCTGCCGTTTGAGCGTGCCGGAATAGATTTTTTCAAATTTTGGTTGGATTTGCCCAAAATACTCGCCCAGCCATTTCGCCTGTTGATGACCTGTTGCGCTGAGCTGGTCATAGCTCGCCTCATCGCGGGCCGCTGAATTGGCCTGACCATGGCGCACAATCATCACATTGGACATGATTTTCCTATCTTGCAATCTGCCGGAATAATAGCCGGGATTTTCTTTGAGCATAAAAACGAGCCTAGGAAAAGCCCAGAGCGTGAGCACGCTCCAAAAACCTTGGGTCACAGCGATGGCCGTATAGGCTTTGCCGCTTTCTATGTAATTCGGGGAAAATGACGCCGATCGGAAACCGCAGTGGCGCAAAAAATAGGTACAATGTCGGGATTGGCAGGATGGGCCGATACGGTCTATGGTTATATTATACGGCACAGTAAGGGTCGATTAGATGACTGACACCATTCGTTTTACGCTTGACGGACAAGAGGTCGAAGCCGAGCGCGGTATGACCATTTGGGAAATTGCCAATGGCCGCGGTCTGGTGATCCCGCATCTGTGCCATAAACCAGCGCCCGGATATCGCCCTGATGGCAATTGCCGTGCCTGTATGGTCGAGATCGAAGGCGAACGCACTCTGGCCGCTTCCTGCATTCGTGAACCGCAAGAGGGCATGGTGGTCAGCACCGATACCGCCCGCGCCGAAAGCGCCCGTAAAATGGTGGTTGAAATGCTGGTGGCAGATCAGCCAGAGCGGAATGTGGCGCATGATAAATCTTCACATCTGTGGGATATGGCCGAGCTGAACGGCATCAGCGAAAGCCGGCTGCCAAAGCTGGAAAAAGAACGCATACCGCTGCTGGATGACAGCCATGTGGCGATGAGTGTGAACCTTGATGCCTGCATTCAATGCGGGCTGTGCGTGCGCGCCTGCCGCGAAGTGCAGGTCAATGATGTGATCGGCATGTCGGGGCGCGGCCATGATGCCTATCCAACCTTTGATTTTGCCGACCCGATGGGTGATAGCAGTTGCGTTGCCTGCGGCGAATGTGTGCAGGCCTGTCCAACTGGCGCGCTGATGCCGTCCACCGTGGTTGACGAACAACAAATTGGCGACAGCGGTGATTATGACCGCGAGGTTAAAAGCATCTGTCCGTTCTGCGGCGTTGGCTGTCAAATATCGCTGAAGGTCAAGGATGATAAGGTCAAATTTGTCGAAGGCATCAACGGGCCGGCGAACGAAGGTCGGCTCTGTGTAAAAGGCCGCTTTGGCTTTGATTACATCCATCATGATCACCGTCTGACCAAACCCCTGATCCGCCGCGACGATGCGCCCGCCAAAGGGCTTAACGTGGACCCGTCAAACTGGCAGGAGTTTTTCCGCGAAGCCAGCTGGGATGAAGCGCTTGATTTTGCCGCCGATGGTTTAAGCGCTTTGCGCCGTGACAAAGGCGGCCCTTCTGTGGCCGGTTTCGGCAGCGCCAAATGCACCAATGAAGAGGCTTATCTGTTTCAAAAGATGATCCGTCAGGGCTTTGGCCATAATAATGTCGATCACTGCACGCGGCTGTGCCATGCCTCATCGGTTGCAGCATTGATGGAAAATGTCGGCTCGGCGGCGGTGACCGCCACATTTAATGAAATCGAAAATGCCGACGTGGCAATTGTGATCGGGGCCAATCCGGTCGAAAACCACCCGGTTGCGGCGACCTATTTCAAACAGTTCACCAAACGTGGTGGTAAATTGATTGTGATGGATCCGCGCGGTCAGGCGCTCAAACGCTTTGCATCGCATATGCTGCAATTCCGCCCCGGTGCGGATGTGTCGATGCTAAACGCAATCATGCATGTGATCGTCGAAGAACAGCTCTATGATCAGCAGTATATTGAAGCCTATACCGAAAACTGGGAAGCGGAAAAAGAGCATCTCAAAGATTTCGCCCCCGAGAAAATGACCGAGATATGCGGCATTGAGGCAGATGTGCTGCGCGATGTGGCGCGCACCTTTGCAGGCGCGCAGGCGGGGATGATTTTCTGGGGCATGGGCGTGTCCCAGCATATTCACGGCACGGATAATAGCCGCTGTCTGATTTCATTGGCCCTGATGACCGGACAGGTGGGGCGCCCAGGCTCTGGGCTGCATCCGCTGCGCGGCCAAAACAATGTGCAGGGGGCGTCGGACGCCGGTCTTATCCCGATGTTCCTGCCTGATTATCAAACCGTCACAGATGACGGGGTGCGCAGCGCCTTTACCAGCGTGTGGAATTCGGGCGATTTTTCATCGCAAAAGGGCCTGACAGTGACTGAAATAATGGACGCTGTGCATGACGGAAAAATTCACGGGATGTATATTTTGGGCGAAAATCCGGCGATGTCGGACCCCGATGTCGAACACGCGCGTGATGCTTTGGCCAAATTAAGCCATCTGGTGGTTCAGGATATTTTCCTAACTGAAACTGCCAATTATGCCGATGTTATCCTGCCGGCCAGTGCGTTTGCCGAGAAATCCGGCACCGTCACCAATACCAACCGTCAGGTTCAGATGGGCCGGCCCGCAGTTCCGCCGCCGGGCGAGGCGCGCGAAGACTGGTGGATCGAGGTGGAACTGGCCAAGCGGTTGGGGCTGAATTGGTCGTATGAAAGCCCGGCGGATGTGTTTGCCGAAATGAAGCTGAATATGAAGTCCTTGGACAATATCACATGGGACCGGCTGTCGGAAGAAAACGCGGTGACCTATCCGTCACTTTCCCCAGAGGACCCCGGTCAGGCAATTGTGTTCGGCGACGGGTTTCCGCGCATTGACGGGCGGGCAAAGTTCACACCGGCCAGCGTGATCGCGCCGGATGACGTGCCAGATGCGGAATATCCGATGATTTTGACCACCGGACGGCAGCTTGAGCATTGGCATACGGGGTCGATGACGCGGCGCTCGAATGTGCTTGATGCGGTCGAGCCCGAGGCGAACTGTTCGCTGCATCCCAAAACCCTGCGCCGGCTTGAAGTGGCCCCGGGTGGCCATGTACGGCTGACCACGAAACGCGGCAGCGTGGTGGTGATGGCGCGCGCCGACCGCGCCGTGGCCGAAGATATGGTGTTTTTGCCCTTTGCCTATGTGGAAGCGGCAGCCAATATTTTAACCAACTCGGCAGTGGACCCTTACGGTAAAATCCCCGAGTTCAAATTTAGCGCTGTGAAAGTGGAAAAGGTCGAAATGGGTCAGGTCGCGGCTGAGTAAAGCGCTGTGCGGCTACGATGGGTCGTTCTGCCGCTCGACCGTGAATAAAAAATCCTTGGGATGATCTTTCCAAACGATCTCATCTGGGATGCACTGCGGCCCGTTAAAAAACACGTTTGATCCGAAATACTGGTGCATCGTGGAAAGTTTTTCCATCCTTGGGGATGTTAGGCTTTGGTAAAATGCCATTTGTTCATTGTTGTTTTTCAGCGCTGCAATTTTGTCTTTATGGGCCGCCACACAGCGATAATGCTGCCGCGCAATTTCCGGATCTGCCATCAGCGCCTTTAACTTCTCTTCCATCATTGGAATGCGCTTCTGGATCGAGTGATCCTCGGTTCCATTGATGTTCATCCGAAACCAATAGGCGAGACCCTGATCCCGATCAACATGGTTTACCCGCCCACGATCACGTTTAACCAAAAAGCTTTCCGCGTTGCGCACTGCGTAGTGATTGAGCGATACCAGATCATAGCCATAGGTGGCCTTGGTCGAGCGCCAGGCGTTGCGGAAATCAGATTTGGGCAGCGGTTTTCCGGCCCCGTTAACCCAGCGAATTTGCTCTAAAAGCTGAGGCTGCAGTCCCTTTGGGCGATGCACCCCCATTTTTTTAAAACTTCCGGTGTTGCGAAAGAGTGTTTTAAAACCCCAAGCGTGGTGCGGTTTGGGCGAAAATTCTGGCGCACAGTGGGGAAACATCTTGATCGTAGGGTCTTCAGTGAACGCATGAATGTCCGAATTGCCAAACAGCCGCCAGGTGCAGGATATAAGATTTGCATCGCCAACCGCTTTATAAAGATCCTCAAGCCGTCCATTCCCAACCTTGATATTTATAAACTCATCCACATCCATGCAGATCAGCCAATCCGCCTGTTGGACAAGCAGTTCGTTTTCAGCCGCGCGCAGCGCAGCGTGCTGCGGTTTTATTTTCATTTTTTTATAAGGGTTTTGCCGATGCTGCAAAACACCCTTGGCTTGCAGCAAATCAAACATAGCGTCAGTTCCGTCGCTACAATCATTGGTGTACACCAGAAAGTCCTCAACTCCGATGGCCTGATGATAGGCTATCCATTCAAGGATAAACGGACCCTCGTTTTTCATCGTTGTGACAATGGCGGTCCGGGTTCCATCCGGTTTGGTTGGCCTTACGTCGACCTTGGGGGAACGAACCGGTTTGTAGTTAAAAATATTGGCCGACATCGACAGCAGTGATGGGCTTTCAACCAAACTGGTTTTGGCGACCAGTTTGCTGATCCGGTTCACTGGGTGGCGAACGGCCATATAGCGGTAAAAGCCAACGGTGCTACACACTTCTATTCCCGAAATGCGCAGCAACCGAAATAGGTTTTCCGATGCCAGACCTTGCGGGCTCACGCACCAGCGATTGCGAATCCGGGCTTGGTCGAATTGAATGCAAATATGGTCGGCAAATTTTGCCGCCTTGCCGCCGCGGTGCCGCCAGGGATAATAATGCCGCCCGATCATTTTGACTGCTGCGCCGGGGTTTTGTGCGGCGATGTCAAAGGGTGTTTTTGGCACACGGGATTTGCATCCGCCGGGGGTTTCCAAAACCGGATCATAGAGCAAATCGCAAATATCAATGTTCATGATTGCCCGTGCATGTTGCAAAAACCGTTGGCGGGCGATTTCATAGATCGATGTTTCCGCCAGCGGGGATGTCCAGGGGTCGGCGGCGGGCACCTTCATACGGTCCCGCCCCGGCGCTTCGCCAACGCAAAATGGATGCGCCTCGGGCGGTAAATCAGCGGCGCCCAGAGGATGATCGCTTTCCACCAACAGCACGTGCAGTGGTTGGTACCTAAACTCTCAATCGCTGCAAGGCCCGGCTGCGGGCAGCGGGCTTAATAACCGCTCTTGCGGTTTACCAGATGCAAAAACGGCGCCCCGTTTTCGCCCCGGCGAATGTTTTCGGCAATCACCTGCGCCGAGGTTTCCGGCCGCGTGGCCGAAGCGATATGCGGGGTAACTGTCACTTTGGGATGTGTCCAGAATATATCTTCGGCGGGCAGCGGCTCGCGGCGAAACACATCAAGCGTGGCGTGGCCCAAAGCGCCGCTCTCCAGTGCGGCAAGCAAGGCCGCATCATCAATCAGCGGCCCGCGGCCGGGATTGATCACAACTGCCCCCGGGGCCAGCAGGGACAGGGTTTGTGCATTTAGAATGTTTTCGGTCTGCGGCGTTTGTGGCAGTAATAAAATCACGATCTCGGCGCCCTTGAGCGCCGCGTTCAAACCGCCGGCGCTAAATGTGTCGACCCCGGGGATGTGTTTGGGCTGCCGGCTATAGCCGCGCATTTGAAATCCAAGCGCCACGAGCGCGTCGGCGCAGGCCGTGCCCAGGGCGCCAAGCCCCAAGAGCGTAACGCTGCGGTGTTCAGCCAGCGGCGGCACGGCTTTGCGCCAAACGCCGTCTTGGCCGCGCAGATGCGCATCCATGCCCAGATGGTGGCGCAAAGTATGCCCGGTCACCCATTCCACCATGCCGCGGGTCAGCCCGTGATCAACCATGCGCGCCAGCGGTACCTTTAAGGTGGGATTGCCAGTCACATCTTCGACCCCGGCCCAGAGGTTGAGCACCGCGTTGCAGCGGGTAAAGGGGGTAAAATCCTGCACCTCGCTGCTGGGGGCATAGACAATGTAATCCACGTTTTCGGGCGCGATATCCTGCGCTAGATGAAAGCTGATGTTCCGCGCTTCAAGCGCTTTGCGCAGTGGCGCCTTATAGGTGTCCCAGCCCTCGCGGGTGGCAGCAAAAAGAATATTTACGGTCATTTTTCAGCCCTCGGCCGGTGCACATGTGCAGATTGTATAAGGCCAAAACCAACCATGAGCACCAGCATGGCCGATCCGCCCCAGCTGACCAGTGGCAGCGGCACGCCAACCACCGGAGCAAGCCCCATAACCATCGACATATTGACGGCAAAAAACAAAAAGAAATTCATCGAAATGCCCAAGATCAGCAGCGATGAAAACCGATCGCGATTTTGCCACGCGGATGACAGACAAAAGAGCAGAATTAAAAGATAAATTCCCAGCAGTGAAATGCCGCCGATAAACCCCAGTTCCTCAGCCAAAGTGGTGAAAATAAAATCAGTGTGCTTTTCCGGCAGGAAATTCAATCGCGATTGTGTGCCTTGCATATATCCGCGCCCGGTCCATCCGCCAGAGCCCAGCGCAATCTTTGATTGGGTAATATGATACCCGGCGCCCAGCGGATCACTGGCCGGATTTAAAAAGGTGTCGATCCGCCGGAACTGATAGTCTGCAAGCATTTGCCAGCTGGTGCCGCGGCTTTGAAATACGCTGGCCACCAAGCCAATCACCCCGGCCACCACGGTGGCAAAATAGGCCCAATGGACCCCAGCAAGAAACATCACTGTGCCGCCCGTGGCCAGCAGCAGCAAAGCCGTGCCCAGATCGGGTTGCCGCAACACCATGGCAGTGGGGACAAGAATAATAACGATCGGGACCAGCACCCAAAGAGGATGCGATATTTTGCTCAGCGGCAGCCGGTCATAATAAAACGCCAGCATCATCACCAATCCGATTTTGGTCAGCTCTGAGGGTTGCAACCGCATGAACCCAAGGTCGATCCAACGCTGTGCGCCCATGCCTGTGGTGCCAATAAACTCCACCAGAACCAACAGCACAAGTGCCACGGCATAGCCTATAAACGACAGGTTGCGCCAAAACCAAATCGGCATCATCGAGATAAACATCATCAATACGAAAAAAGCGGCAAAGCGCTTCATCTGGGTGGCTGCCCAAGGCGAAAAAGACCCCCCAGCCACCGAATAGAGCATCAAAATCCCGATCGCTGCTGTGGCGACAATCAACAAAAGCAGCGGCCAGTTCAGATAATAGAGTTTGCGAATTCCGGTTGGAACGGTTTTAACCCGATATTCAAGATAGCTCATGCGCGGCCCTTTCGCGCAGTGCTTAGATCCGGTTGCATTTGCCGCAATTCGCGTTGCTGTCGCGCTATTTTGGCCCGATCTTCTTCGGGATAGGCATCCAGCGGCGGCTCGCCCTCATAAAGCGCCTGCAAGGTAATATCTCGTGCAATTGGCGCGGCAGCTTTTGATCCGCCGCCGCCATGTTCCACCACCACAGCCACGGCGATCTTTGGATTGTCATAGGGGGCAAAGTTTAAAAACAGTGCGTGATCTCGCCGCTTCCACTCTAAATCTTCGTTCGCAGTGACGCCGCGCGCGCGCTCTTTTTCAGAGATATTGCGCACCTGACTGGTGCCAGTCTTGCCCGCCATGCGAAATTCTTCGGTTGTGATACGCGATGCAAAGGCTGTGCCGCGGCGGTTATTGCTAACCTCAAACATGGCGCGGCGGATGAAGCGCAGATTGTTTTCACTGACCGGCAGCGGTTCTGCCTCGGGGACAGAGATGGGGTCTGCGCCAACCCGCTTGATCAACTGTGGTTTAATATTTTTGCCGGTGGCCAAACGGGCGCTCATCACGGCCAGTTGCAGCGGCGAGCACAAAACAAAGCCCTGACCAATGGATGCATTCACCGTATCGCCGATCACCCATTCGCGGCCGCGGTTTAAAAGTTTCCATCTTTTGTCTGGTGCAAGGCCTTTGGATTCCGCGGACAAAGGCACATCATGACGGACCCCAATGCCAAAGGTTTTGGCCATTTGCGATATTTTCTCAATACCGACCTTGAGCGCCAGCTCGTAATAATAAACATCGCAGCTTTCGCGCAGCGATTTTTCAAGGTTCACATTGCCGTGCCCGCCGCCCTTCCAGCAGTGGAACTTTCGCTCGGAAACTTCCAGATGGCCGCGGCACATAACGGTATCTTTGGGGCTAATCACCCCGGCTTCCAATGCGGCCAGCGCGGTGATCATCTTAAAGGTCGAGCCCGGCGGATAAGCATCCTGAACCGATTTTGAGGCCAGCGGACGCCGTTCATTGTCGCGCAGCTCTGCATAATCGTTCAAGGAGATCCCACGGACAAATTTATTCGGATCATAGCCCGGTGAAGAGGCAATCGCCAATATATCGCCCGTGGTGCAATCGATCACCACGGCAGAGGCGCTGTTTTGCCCCAAACGGGCCTGAACATAGCTTTGCAGTGCGGTGTCTGTTGAAATTTGCAGCGTGCTGCCGGTGAAACCCTCTTGGCGGTCAAGTTCGCGCATGATCCGTCCAACGGCATTGACCTCGACCCGGCGCGCCCCGGCGCGGCCACGCAGTTGGTTTTCATATTTAGACTCAATCCCGACCTTGCCGATTTGAAACCGGGGAATGCGCAGCAGCGGATCAGGGTCATCGCGGCGTTCCAGATCGCGGGTGCTGACCGGACCCACATAACCGACCACATGGGCAAAATTTTCACCAAAAGGATAACTGCGCGACATGCCCACATCAGGGGTAACCCCCGGCAAGGCCGGTGCGTTCACCGCCACCTTTGAGATATCAGACCAGCTGACGCGGTCGATGATAGTGACCGGCAAAAACGGCGCGCTGCGCGCCAGTTCATTGCGCGCCCGGGCCAAAGTTGCGTCGCTTATGGGGACCAATTGGACCAGTTTATCAAGTACTTCGTCCACATCGCCGGCCAGTTCTTTGACAAGCGTGATGCGGTAGCTTGGTTCATTTTGGGCCAAAATCAGCCCGTTGCGGTCGTAAATTTCGCCGCGCTGAGGTGGCAACAGCCGCACATTGATCCGGTTTTCTTCGGCCATCAGCTGATATTGATCGGCCTGATTAATCTGCAAATAGCGCAGCCGCCAGCCAAGAATACCGGCAAATCCAAGCTGGCCGGCGCCCATCAGCAAACTGCGCCGGTTGATCCGGCGCCGGTCATGTTTGATCTGATCCTCAAGGCGTTTCATGTCCGCTCTCCTGTGGCGGCTTCAAGATCGCCAAATCCAGGACGGCGTAGTTTTAAAACCACCTGCACAAACACCACAACAAGAGGATAAAACAGGATTGTGGACAGCAATTCGCTGAGCGTTAAAAAGGCCTCCGGCATGGGTAATACGACAATTGCAAGCCCCCAACGGGTGCCCAAAAGCACGACTGCCATAGCCAAGGCAACACTGAGATATTCGCGCAAAAAGGGAAACTTTTCGGCGCGGCGACTGCGTCTTTTAAGCCATTCACTTGCCATCAACGTCAAGGCGGCAAACAATCCCGGGGGTCGGTTGAGCAGCAGGTCCTGAAACAAAAACACCACAGCAATAATCAGCATCGGCACATAGTGCGGCCGGCGGATGCAGCAGACAAAAGTCACGCATAAAAGCACATCCGGCATCATCCATCTGGGGGGCAGCGTATTGAGCGGCAAAAGCTCTGCAAAGGTCAACAGCAGCGCCAGAAGCGCAAAGCCAGCGCATAAGCTCCAGGTTCTTAAGAGCGCGGCATCAATCATTTCCCGCCTCGCTCGGCCCGGCACTGCTTTTGGGTATTACCAAAGCGCCCGTATCCTTGATTTTGATCGTCTTTTGGTCGCGCATTACCTGCAGGAACTCGAGCCGCTCAAAATCTGCTGACAACCGGACGCGCAAGCGTTTTTTGGGGTCTTGGGCCAATTGTCCGATCAAAAGATCCGGCGGCAATAATCCTGCATCGCCAGAGGTGAAAATCCGATCTCCCGGACGGGCCAAATTACGGTTTTCAAGGAAATCGATCACCGGCGCTGCTGAATTGTCGCCCGACACAAAGGCACGCTGCCCCGAAGGTTGGATCACCGCCGGTATGCGGCTTGTGGTGTCGGTGAGCAAAATGACCCGGCTGGTTTTTTCCCCAACCCCTGAAATGCGCCCCACAAGCCCCAGCCCATCCATTGCCGCCCAGCCGTCTTGAATGCCATCATTGCTGCCCACATTCAGCAGCACGGATTGGCGAAAGGGTGATCCGCTGTCGGCCATCACAATGCCGCTGACACGGGTCAGCTTGGGGTCAAGCTGCAACTGGTTCAAATCCAGCAAACGGGCGTTTTCCTGTTCAAGCTGACCAGCCGCCTCTTTCCACTTTTTCATCTTTTGCAGCTCGCGGCGCAATTCTTGGTTTTGTGTGTAAATGCTTTGATAACTTTGCAGATCGCGGATCAGCTTGGCGGTCCGGGTCACCGGGGCCATCATCCAATCGACTTGCGGCAGAACCGCGTCGATGACCTGTGCGCGAAACCGCTCAACCCGTGGATTGTCGATCCGCCAGATGAGAAAAATCACCAGCAGAACAAGCACAAGAAGCCCAAGCAGAACCCGCTTTAGCGTGCCGATATAATCTTCTTGTCCTGTGCGGTCCTGTGCCAAATGAACCTCTTGATCATATCGGTGCGCGATTAGCTGTCATAGTCGATTGCATGGCGCAACTGGTGTTCATATTCGAGTGCTTTTCCAGTGCCCATAGCCACACAATTAAGGCTTTCATCGGCGATCGAGACGGCCAGCCCGGTTTTCTCGCGCAGGGCACGATCCAGATCGCCTAGCAACGCTCCGCCGCCGGTGAGCATTACGCCGCGGTCCACAATATCAGCAGCCAGATCGGGCGGCGTTGCTTCTAATGCTGTCATCACCGCTTCACAAATCTGCTGTACCGGTTCGCTGAGCGCTTCGGTCACTTGTGCTTGGGTTATTTCAGTCTCTTTGGGCACCCCGTTTAGAAGGTCTCGCCCACGGATCATCAGCGAAGCGCCGCGGCCATCATCGGGCATGCGCGCGGTGCCGATGGTCGTTTTGATCCGCTCTGCGGTGCTTTCCCCGACCAACAGGTTCTGCTGGCGGCGCAAATAGCTGACAATAGCTTCGTCCATACGGTCGCCGCCGACCCGAACCGAGCGTGCGTATACGATATCGCCCAGCGACAAGACCGCCACTTCGGTGGTTCCGCCGCCGATATCAACCACCATATTGCCGGTGGGATCGGTGATCGGCATTCCGGCCCCGATGGCCGCTGCAATAGGTTCGGCCACCAACCCTGCGCGGCGTGCGCCGGCCGACAGCACTGACTGGCGGATGGCACGTTTTTCCACCGGGGTCGCCCCATGCGGAACGCAGACAATTATTTTGGGCTTAGAAAAGGTCGACCGGCGGTGAACTTTGCGAATGAAATGTTTGATCATTTCCTCGGCCACGTCAAAATCTGCGATCACACCTTCGCGCATCGGCCGAATGGCCTCGATGCTTCCGGGGGTGCGGCCCAGCATCAATTTGGCATCTTCTCCGACCGCTAATACCTTTTTGACCCCATCTTTGACATGATAGGCCACCACGGATGGCTCGGATAAAATCACGCCGCGGCCTTTGACGTAGACCAAAGTGTTTGCAGTGCCGAGGTCAATCGCCATATCCTGAGCGAAGATGCCGGTTAAATTTCCGATCCCAAACATGATGTTCTGTCCCTAAGTTCACTTTTTTACTGCGACTCTCACACGGACGCATGACCCCTTATAGAACCGGATTTAAATTGGCGAAAGTGGGCATTGTTTAAATTCGGCGGAAAATGACTTGTAATCAAATCTTTGATAATGGAGGAAACGACGATTTTGTCGAAGACCAGAGC
>ERZ1049444.1373-NODE-1373-length-18491-cov-11.131265_pt1 | contig 18491 bp, 15 predicted proteins | sample MGYA00383101_ERZ1049444 | MGnify/ENA primary metagenome ERZ1049444 (study PRJEB29581, sample SAMEA5548371) | metagenome | biome: marine; feature: coastal; material: water | depth 50 m | study: Short-term variability in the microbial, nano- and picoplankton...
AGGATGTACCTGCAGTAATGGCGCAAATGGAACGGATGGTTTTACTCCACTCACAGCAGGATTCGCACAATTCTGCTTCAGGTTATAATCTGGACGCACCTTATTTTGCACACATCCGTTTAAGTGAAAACAACCGTGTACGTGATCTGCTGATTGGCAACCAGAACTGCTTTTCCACACACTTGCCCTGCCCAATCGTTGACTGGAAAAATGCCCCGATCAGTCAAATCTTTTACCGTTACCGTGAAGGTGATGAGTATGTGGAAGATATTGGAGAGAGGGAGCTCGAAGGTGAGTTGATCACACGGAGGATGTTGTTGATCGAAAATGGTAACTTGATGCGGATAAGCTGGCCGGGTGGTGTTCTTGAAGACTTAGCTTCAGAACAGGGTGGAAGTAATAAATGGCATTTGGTCAGTCAAAAAACACCACGACTGGAAAGTGGGCAGGAAAAAACTCTTGACGAACTTCAAGCACCAGAGAAATCATCATCCAATTCAGGAAAAACAACCGACCTCAGTTTTTCCGGTTACAGGGTGGACAAACATCTCCGTCAAATAACTGCACTTGTGGATCCTCAGCAGTTTGAGGTAATTACGCATTCTGAATCAGGAATAATATTGATTCAAGGTGGAGCCGGTTCCGGAAAGACCACAGTCGCCCTGCATAGACTGGCTTATTTGATGACAAAAAAGCCTCAATATTTTAAACCAAAAACTGTACTACCGATAGTTTTCGGACCGGCCTTAGCAAACTATATGTCCAGGGTGCTGCCTGCTTTGGGTGTAAATGGTGTAAGCCCCCGGACTTACCATAAATGGGTCTCCGGACTTAGACAGCGTGCTCTACCTGAACTGCCTGGGAATTATGCCGAAAATACTCCAATGGATGTTATTGAACTGAAACGTCATCCATTGTGGTTGAAATACTACCTTGAAGAAATAAAGAAACGTACCTTAAAGTTCAGGGAATTGTTTGCAGTAAAACTTGCCAAAGTGGAGGGACTGGAATTATTGCTTGAGGCATGGGACAGTTTGACAGGACTACCCTTGATCCCACGCTTGCTGCGGCTAGTGCACTGGTCAAAAGCAGAAGTTACAATCAATAATGTGCTAAAACTTGACAGTGCCAGAATGGAGAAACAACTTCACAATGTGCTGGAACAGGCATTTCCGGAGTTGTTTGAAGCACCGCATTTGTTAACTTCCCAGATCTGGAATGATTGTCTTGTCAGTCAGGAATTACTGCTTGAAACAGTGGAACGTCTTGCTCCAGGAGAATTTAGCGAAACTCAACTCACCAGCGTCTGGAGCTGGTCGGTTAGACAGTATCAGAAACGCCTGGATGCAGGTCATGTAATAGAGTCAGATCGTGTTTCTCTGGTTGATCAAGTGGAAGGTTACGGCATTAGCGAACTTAATTTTGCAGATGAGAAAGCATTGCTCGATGAAGAAGATGATTCACTTTTACTGATACTTTATCAACTGCTGATGGGGCCGCTAAAGCGTAAAAACGGCAAGCTTTTGAGCTATACTCATTTGATGCTCGATGAAGCTCAGGATTTTGGTGCGCTTGAGTTTCAGTTGCTGGTAAGTTTAACACCTGAAAATCATCCCAGTGTTACATTAGCGGGAGATTTGGATCAACGGATAATGCTCGGCCGGAAACATGAAACATGGGAAGAATCTCTCGCGCATTTGACGCTGCCGGACGGTTCAAAACCTGATGTAACCGCCTTAGCACCTTTAAAGATTGGCTACCGTTCAACCAATGAAATAATGACTGCAGCGAAAACAGTTATCGGTGAACATAGCGTAAATACTGACTGGCACTCTACACGTCATGGTGCTCCGGTTGATGTTTTTCGTTTCCGGGAACGCGGTGCGATGGTTGCATTTCTTGCTGATACGCTGGAAGATCTAGCTATCCGTGAACCACTTGCCAGTGTCGCTGTTTTGACACGTACTCGAGAAACAGCCCTGGCACTCTATGAAGGATTACAAATATCCGATCTTGCTAATCTGCGATTCATCAGCGATCAGGAATTTTCATTCACTCCGGGAATTGATGTGACTGATATTTCGCAGACTAAAGGTCTGGAATTTGATACAGTTATCATTGCTGACGCGGATGCTTCTACTTACGGTCCTGACATTCGTTCCAGACAATTGTTGTATGTAGGTTTAACCAGAGCAGCTCATCAACTGTGGCTGCTGCATTGCGGTAACCCATCCAAGCTAATTTCCGGTATAGTGGAAAGATCACATTCAAATTGATTAATAATTTTAAAGATATTTAATGCAGCCGATTATTAACAGGCAGATAAGTGATTTAAAAGAATCCGCAACTTTGTTCATCAATCAACTTGCGCTGAAATTACGCAGTGAAGGACAGAATATTTGTCACCTGGGCTTTGGTGAATCACCTTTTCCTGTACCGGAACCGATGCAGGCTGCTTTGCGGGAAAACGCCCGACGCAAACAGTATATTTCCGGATACGGATTGCCCGAATTGCGACAGTCGGTTGCAGGTTTTTGTAAAAGCGAATTCGGCTACAATTATTCTTCTGAAAACATATTCATCGGCCCCGGCAGTAAAGAACTAATCTTCCAACTAGTTTACCTCTTGGAAGGACCTCTCATGGTACCTGCTCCAAGTTGGGTCAGTTACGGACCACAGGCAAATATACGCTCAAAATCCTTCATTCCAATTACTACAGACATCAAAAACGGTTATCGTTTACAGGCGGCGGAATTAGACAAAACATGTTCAGGAGAGGATAGTCCACAAAAAATTCTGATTCTTAATAATCCGAGTAATCCGACAGGAAGTGTCCATACTACGGATGAATTAAGATCATTGGCGGAAGTTTGCAGGAAGCACGGAGTTATTGTAATTTCAGATGAAATTTATGCGTTGACAAAATTTGGAGAAATCCCATTTGAGGGTATTGCGGGGTATTATCCGGAAGGAACAATAACCACCAGCGGTGTCTCAAAAGCGTTTTCCGCAGGAGGTTGGCGGCTTGGCTATGCAATGATTCCGGATGAATTGAGTGAAATTACACGCCCGCTTTCCGCATTTGTGAGTGAAACTTTCAGCTGTGTTAGTGCTCCGATTCAGTATGCAGTGCTGCCGGGATTTGAAAATTATGAATCAGTGAGAAATCATGTTGAACTCTGTCGTGATATACATGGAGCAGCAGGGAAATTTTTGCAGCAGAGATTTACTGAAATCGGATTGAATTGTCCTGAGCCCCAAGGAGCTTTTTATCTGTTTCCGGATTTTGAAAATTTTAAGGATCTACTTTCTTCAAGAGGGATAAACAACAGTGAGGAATTGAGCAAAAGACTTTTGGAAGAAACTGGAGTAGCGCTGCTTCCGGGAGCAGATTTTTATATGCCGGATGATTTCATGGGGGTACGTGTTGCAAGTGTTGATTATGATGGAGCGCAACTGATGCAGGATTTTCCTCAGAGTGGAAATGCAACTCTTGAAATGTACACGAGTCTATTCCCAAGATTAGCGGATGCCTGTGAACGTCTTGAAAATTGGCTAGAGTGATTTTAAACTGTATATAACAAAATAATATATCTGCTCGTGTGCATTAAAATATTAGAGAAAAGGATTTAAGAATGAAATTGGTAAATGGATATTTGGGTAGAGATCTACAACTGGAAGGAAGTCTTGCAAGCAAAGATAGTATCCGCATTGATGGAAGTTATGTAGGCAGCATCAGCAGTAAACATATGGTAATCGTGGGCGCATCAGGTAAAGTTAAAGGTCAGATTGATGCACCGGTGATTCGGGTTGACGGTTGGGTGGAAGGCAATTTAACAGCAACAAATCTAGTGGCCGTTATGGATAAGGCGAAAATCAAAGGAAACATCATTACACCGGTCGGTGGGCTCGAAATGAAAATTGGCAGTGAATTTGTCGGCAAATTCATCACTAATACAGCAGACTAATTTGGGAATTCAATAATAAGCGTTTTGGATAAGCTCCTTAAGCCGTCAGCTTTGTCATGCCTGAACTTTTCCTGTTTTCTGAGTTATCTACAGTTTTCGGTGCAGCGGCAAGAACCGGTTTTTCATTAGCTTTCGGAATATCCAAAATATTGATCCTAGTCGGTATTGCTGAAACGGGAGGCTGTGCTGATTGTGCTGTGTAGGTTTGCGGAGCAGGTTTACTGTCTGTTCGCATCAAATCCGCGAATTTCGGCTGACGCAGTAACTTAAGCAATGCCGGAGTTTTACTTTGGTCCCTGATTTCATTCTTGATCAACTCAGGCAACTCATCCACATTTTTCAATTCCAGTTCAACTGCCTCAGGTAGTTTTAACAGCATTTGACTATCTGCTTCACTCATTGCCTCAAGCTGTTTTTTAACCGCTCCTACAAAACCTTCAATTGCTGCATCCGGCAACTTTTCCTGGATCAGCAGGTTTTCTATTCTTGAGAGAACTTTTAGATACTGCGACGTCTCGTTGCGTTCCGCACCGTTTGCGTCAACAAGATTTTCAGCTGTTTTAACGCCTTGAGCCTTTGATCCTGTGACAGCTTGGTTTTCTTTATTCTGGATCTGCCGCTCCAGTCCGGTTTGTTTGTCTGGAATAGTTTTAGCAGTAACCTGCATAATTTAAGAAGAATGATGGGTAAAACTAGATGAATTGTATTGATTAATCTACCAGCATTCAGACATTCAAGTTTTAAGCCATTTTTTTAAGTTAAAAACCTGCGTTCTAACTTGATTTCAAGGCTAATTTACTGGATCATGGAATATAAAGTTTAATAATTTCAAGGTGCTCACTCTCGGAGGGACCTTTCCTCCAATAATAATATTAAAGTTATGTTACTGATTCCCGCAATTGATTTAAAAAACGGACGCTGTGTTAGACTCCTCCAGGGAGAGGCAGCCGCGGAAACGGTCTATTCAGATGACCCTGCCTCCATGGCTCGCTCCTTCGAAGATGCTGGAGCAAAACGTTTACATTTGGTTGATTTGGACGGAGCGTTTAAGGGGAAAGGTGCCAATCTAGTCAGTATTCGTTCTATTTTAAAAAATATTTCAATACCAGTCCAACTGGGCGGAGGATTACGTAACGCGGAAAATATTGAAAAGATGTTTGAACTTGGAGTTTCGTCAGTCATAGTCGGTACCATGGCAGTCAAGAATCCGGATGTTCTGGAGGAGGTTATTAAACGCTTTACCGGAGAGAAAGTTATTCTGGGAATCGACGCACGTGACCGAAAAGTTTCGATAGAAGGCTGGCAGGAAGGAACTGAAATTGACGATGTCGAATTTGCTTTGCGTTGGAAAAAGTTTGGTATTCAAAGAATAGTTTTTACAGATATTGCCCGTGACGGTATGTTAAGCGGTCCAAATTTGGAGGCACTCGGTGATTTTGCACGGCGTACCGGCTTAAAAATCGTTGCTTCCGGTGGTGTTTCTTCAATGGAGGATCTTGAACTGCTTAAAACCCTGGAAGTGGACGGTGTCGATCAGGTAATCAGCGGAAAAGCAATTTACGAAGGAAAACTTGATTTAAAGGAAATATTCAAATGTTAGCACGCCGTATTATTCCATGTCTTGATATAAAAGCGGGCCGTGTGGTCAAAGGCACCAGTTTCGTCAGTTTACGTGATGCAGGAGATCCTCTGGAGCTTGCTCAGCGTTATAATGAACAGTCTGCAGATGAACTTGTTTTTCTCGATATTACTGCTTCCAATGAAAATCGGGGAACAACAATTGAACTGGCAACACGCTTGGCACGTGAATTGTTTATACCTTTTACTATAGGCGGTGGTATTTCTACACTTGATAATATACACGCTCTTGTTACTGCAGGTGCAGACAAGGTATCTGTAAATTCTTCCGCGATCAGTAACCCAAATCTAATTACAGAAGGAGCCAAACGTTTCGGTTCACAATGTATTGTGGTGGCAATTGATGCCAGAAAACGGGATTTGAGTAGACAAGATCAGCATGCAGAAGACATCTCAAAATGGGAGGTCTTCAGTCACGGAGGAAGCCGCCCTACCGGTCTGGATGCAGTTGCCTGGGCGAGGGAAATGGAGTCACGAGGTGCGGGAGAAATATTATTAACCAGCATGGACACAGACGGTCACCAGCATGGATTTGAACTTGAATTAACCGCCGCAATAAGCGGCACACTCAACATACCTGTCATTGCATCAGGTGGTGGGGGAGATTTTGAACATTTTCGGGACGCACTGACTATTGGCAAAGCCGATGCCGTTCTGGCCGCATCCGTTTTTCATTATGGTAAATATTCAGTTTCTCAAGTAAAAGAATATCTTAGTGAACATTCAATACCTGTCCGTAAAGTATAATGTGCTCTTAAGCTAACAGAATTATGTCTATCAATACTGATAATTATCGATTTGTGCAGTTAGCTTCGCTTGCTTTACTTACTCTTTTTATCAGCAGTTCTGCTGATGTTTCTGCTTTTGAAGAACAGCAGGTACGTAAAGTAAACAAACGCGTCTGGTCAATTATCAAGGGAAAAGTAGTATTAGACAAATCCGCTTATTCAGTAAAGAGAGTCCGCATAACAACTCCAAAAGTCGAACTGATAAAACCACCTCCACCTGACGAAAAAGAAAGAATTCCTGCTGAAGAACTTAGAGGTATGGTGCGTTCTAGCCTTGATTACAAGATAAAATTAAACAAAAAGAAAGAACTCTCCAAATATACATCTTCCGCAAAGGGTAGCGCAAAATCCTTTCATGAAAATAATCTTGAGACGAGCAAATTTTGTAGTACCGCCACCACTTCCTCTTTTTGCTTACGTGAAGACAAACCCAACACCCCTTACTTCGGTGAGTCCTCCAAAAAAAAGTCCCGTAAAAAAGATTTTAGTGATAGAAACACCTATAATAAAATCCAGCAATCAATCGAATTTGTTGAAGAATTGGTAAAGCAGTCAAACTACTGACAGCAGATGGATGCAAGTTATCAAAAGTTGATCAGACTGGCAGATACAATTTCGATGCGCGAAATGGACAGACACGCGCTTGAAGATTTGGGAATTCAGGGATTAGTTTTAATGGAAAACGCGGCCCGTAGCGTCGCGGATTGGCTGACAGAAAATAAATTAAAAAATGATCCTGACGCCCGTATAGTTGTTTGCTGCGGGAAAGGCAATAACGGAGGTGACGGATTCGCGATCGCGAGGTTGCTGGCAAACCGCGGTTATGACATTCATGTTGTAGATGCAGGTGAAGCTAAAAAAGGTGATGCTCGAAAAAATCAATTATTATGGGAACAATTTGGAGAAAGTGCTTCTTTCCCGGATGCAAATGCATCCCGTCTGATAGAAGAAGCAGATGTCCTCATTGACGCTATTTTCGGAATCGGCATTGAACAGCCAATCGAAGGTGCTTATCGGGAATGGATAGAAATTTTCAATTCAAACAAGACTGCATTACGTGTTGCCGTTGATATTCCTTCCGGAGTTTCTACTGACGAAAGTCAAATTTTAGGGATTGCAGCCCGTTGCCAGCACACCATTACTTTTCAAACAGGCAAGCCCGGTTGTTATCAACATCCGGGTGTTCTTTATTCCGGTAAAGTCCACATAGCAGATATCTCAATTCCAGAAATATGGCCTGAAAAACTTCCTGCAAAAGATTCTGCGTCAGAATCTTCAATAAATATTTCCACCCCCTGTACTTATTTGTTAACAGCAGAGTTTGTCCGTGAATTGATTCCTGAGCGTCTTCCAGACGCTCACAAGGGTTCTTCCGGACATTTACTTACAGTCTGCGGTTCCAGTGGCATGGGCGGTGCGGCAAGTCTCTCATCTACAGCCGCGTTAAAGAGCGGTGTCGGTTTGGTCAGTGCCTGCGTTCCAGGAGATCTTCGTGATCATCTTCCTGGACAGGCGGCGGAAGTAATGACAGTCAGTCCACACAATGCTTCAGAGTATTTTTCAGAAGAGCATGCAGATTTTGTGGAACAACTTGCTTCTGTTCGTAATGCCGTAGTACTCGGCTGCGGATTGGGAGTTCATTCTAAAACCGTGGCTTTTGTGCAGCAATTAACGAAACATCTGTCGGTGCCACTACTGATTGATGCAGACGGACTTAATAATCTGGATGAATCGGTTTTGCAGGAAAGAATTGGCACTGCTGTCATTACACCGCATCCACGCGAATTGTCTCGGCTTTGTGAACAGAGTGTTACAGAAATTCAGCAAAACAGAATCTCGACCGTACGTAGATTAGCCCAAGAATGGAATGTGGTTCTGTTGCTCAAAGGTGCATATACAGTGATCGGCAGTCCTGATGGAAAAATATTCATCAATCCTACCGGAAATTCCGCGCTTGCCACTGCGGGTTCCGGAGATGTCCTCAGTGGTTTCATCGGCGGTTTTCTCGCACAAGGTCTATCACCACTTAACGCTGCTTTGACAGGAGCCTACATGCACGGCCTTGCTGCAGAATGTTTTACGCAAAAAACAAAAAACAAATACATGCTGGCAAGTGATCTTTTTGAAGGTTTGCGCTTAGCCAGAAATATGCTCAATACTTAGTGAACTTCTAGTAAAAAAATGGGCAATCTCTAACCATTTTTTTGTTTATCCTCTCCACAAAATATATATACTCTGGAGAATATTTTCAGTGACGATTTCCTTAAAATATATTAGTATGTACAGTATTTAGCTGTTACATATTATTCTTTGTGACTGTCATTCTTTCTTCAAGTTTACGGGAGATCGAACGTTCAATCGTAGAAGCAGCGATGGTTTTATGGACCACTCACCTGAAAGTTTTTTTGTAATCACGCTGACCATCATAGAACCTGCACTGCTGGCTGCTTGACTTTTGGGTTCCGCATTATAAATTGAACTTTGAAAAGAAACGAGAACTAAAATCTATGCAGTTAAGCACCAAATCATCAAAATAATAAAGCATCAAAACAACTTTTAACATCAGAGACATTATGAATTTTGCAGAAAATACCTCAGAACTTCAACATTTTGACAGTCAACATCATCTGCACCCTTTTACAGATCCTAAAGATCTTCTAAAAGACGGGGCTCGTATAATTACACGCGCTGACGGGATATATCTCTGGGACTCAAACGGTGAAAAAATACTTGACGCCATGGCTGGCCTGTGGTGTGTCAACGTGGGATATGGACGTGAAAACCTGGCTAAGGTGGCCTATGAACAATTACAAGTTTTGCCTTATTACAACAGTTTTTTCAAAACAACAACCCCTCCTGCAATTACTCTCGCGAAAAAACTTGCCGAGATAACCCCTGAAGGATTCAACCACGTTTTTTTCACCAACTCCGGTTCTGAGGCAAATGACACAGTAGTTAGGACAGTCAGGCGCTATTGGCGCGTACTTGGAAAACCTGAGAAGCGTGTCATTATAAGCCGTAAAGAAGCTTATCATGGCAGTACAGTTGCCGCTGCAAGTTTAGGAGGAAAAAGTTTTGACCATGAAATGGACGGATTGCCAATCGCTGATATTATCCACATTGATCATCCATATTGGTATGGAAAAGGTGGAGACTTGTCAATGGATGAGTTTGGAATTAAAACCGCGCAATGCCTAGAAACTAAAATTAAGGAAATCGGTGAGGAAAAAGTTGCAGCATTTATCGGTGAGCCCATACAGGGTGCCGGCGGAGTGGTTGTCCCACCTGATACTTACTGGCCGGAAATTCAAAGAATTTGTAATAAATATGGAATCCTGCTGATTGCAGATGAAGTCATCTGCGGCTTTGGACGTACCGGAAAATGGTTTGGCAGCGAAACTTTTGATATAAAACCAGACTTGATGCCTATTGCAAAAGGACTGTCTTCAGGTTATTTGCCGATAGGCGGTGTTATGATGCATGACCGCGTTATGGATGTGTTGATTGAAAAAGGCGGTGATTTTGCGCACGGTTTCACTTATTCAGGACATCCCGCCGCATGTGCTGTGGCGCTTGAAAATATTAAAATAATTGAGGATGAAAAACTCGTTGAAAAAGTCGCCAACGAAACAGGTCCTTACCTGAAAAAACGTTGGAAGGAATTTGAAAACCATCCTTTAGTCGGTGAAGTTCGAAACGTTGGCCTACTTGGGGCAATTGAGCTGGTGGAAAATAAAGAAACAAGAAAGTTCTTTCCCAGCGATAAAAAAGTTGGCGATGCGTGCAAAACTATTTGTTTTGAGAACAATATTGTAATGCGTGCTCTGAAAGACACCATGGTTGTCTCACCACCTTTGACCATTACAGTTGAGCAAATTGACGAAATGTCTGATTTGATTAAACTGTCTCTTGACCAGACTGCAGAGAAATTTGGGATAAAATAGAAAGCTGTTTAAACAAAAATTCAGACTTTCTAAGACCTCAAACTATAACCGTTTAATCCACCACGGTTTTAGGCTGGAAAAGGACCTCCTCTTTTTGATGATGGCAGAGCATTTTAAATCCCTGATACAGTACTCCTACTGATACGAAAACAAGCCCGGAACAGCTTTGAACAGGCATAAATTTTGCCCGAATATTTCGGCAATTATTTTTGCTGTTTATTTTCCAATTTGAAATACGGTGAACAAACCCGTTTTTTAAGCAGGTTTGTAGCGCATTAATATGACTGGTTTTTAAAAACCGTTTAATTTGCAGACTCTGCGATTTGTTTGAAATAAAACACAAGTCCTGCTAACCTCAAAGACAGTCCATTTCAATCTTTACATGCAAGCTGAATGAATCCTGAATCCTGAAACTTTAATGCCTGCTTTCTCCACAAAAATAGATAACCAGTCAGAAGACTTCCAAAAAAACTCGGAACAAATGGGGAAGTTAGTAGACGATCTCCGGCAGAAACTTCAAAAATCTGCTTTAGGTGGAAGTGAAAAAGCACGTAAAAAACACCTTGAACGTGGAAAACTTCTGTCACGGGACCGGGTACGTTTGTTACTTGACGCAGGCAGTCCTTTTTTAGAATTTTCTCCTCTGGCTGCAGATGATTTATATGATGACAATGTTCCTGCTGCCGGAATAATTAGCGGTATAGGCCGTGTTTCCGGAATAGAAGTGATGGTTCTAGCAAATGACGCAACTGTCAAAGGCGGTACTTATTATCCCATGACCGTTAAAAAACATTTGCGCGCACAGGAAATAGCGCTCGAAAATCACCTGCCCTGCATTTACCTGGTTGATTCCGGAGGTGCTTTCCTGCCAAGGCAAGATGAGGTATTTCCAGACAAGGAACATTTCGGGAGAATTTTCTACAATCAGGCAAATTTATCTGCAAAAGGCATTTCTCAAATTGCTGTGGTGATGGGATCCTGTACAGCCGGTGGTGCGTATGTCCCTGCAATGAGCGATGAAAATGTGATCGTCAGGGAACAGGGTACAATCTTTTTAGGTGGCCCCCCTTTGGTGAAAGCGGCAACCGGACAATCTGTAACAGCCGAAGAACTGGGCGGGGGTGAAATTCACAGCAGGGTTTCCGGAGTTACTGATCATCTTGCGCAAAATGATGCTCACGCCTTAAGTATTACCAGGGAAATAGTGGCAGGACTGAATCGTAAAAAAGAAATACCAGTGCAGACAAAACCTGTAGTAGATCCGCTTTATGCGCAACAGGAACTGCATGGAATTCTTCCAATAGATAACCGGCAATTTTTTGATGTACGTGAAGTGATTGCGCGGCTGGTTGACGCATCTGAATTTCATGAATTCAAGGCACTTTACGGAACAACACTGGTGACTGCTTTTGCACACATTCACGGCTACCCTGTCGGTATTGTAGCCAATAACGGGATTCTGTTTTCTGAGTCCGCACTCAAAGGTGCGCACTTTGTGGAATTGTGTAATCAACGTGGAATTCCACTGATCTTTCTGCAGAATATAACTGGATTTATGGTAGGACAGGAATACGAACACGGCGGAATTGCCAAAGACGGAGCAAAAATGGTGACAGCTGTTTCCTGTGCGAAAGTTCCAAAATTTACCATAATCATTGGGGGTTCACATGGTGCGGGGAATTACGGTATGTGCGGCAGAGCCTATAGTCCGCGGATGCTCTGGACATGGCCCAATGCCCGTATTTCTGTGATGGGCGGCGAACAGGCCGCTTCTGTACTGGCAACTGTTAAACGGGAAAATATTGAAGATTCCGGGAAAAAATGGAGCGCCAGTGAGGAGGAGGAATTTAAGCGGCCCATTCGTGAACAATATGAAAATCAGGGGCATCCGTATTACGCGACTGCCCGTCTTTGGGACGATGGGATCATCGATCCTGCTGACACAAGAATGGTGCTCGGATTGGCCCTCTCCGCCGCATTTAACGCACCGCTTGAAAAAACTGACTATGGGGTCTTCAGAATGTGAATACTCCTGCTAAAAACTGGCTTGAATACTGCATTTAGCAAATGATAAAACTTAATTTATCTTGCTGATTTACAGCAAATAATCCGGATTAAATTTGCTGGAAGTGAAAGATGTATTCATTCAAGAAAAACAAATCGTTTCTACCACTTGTTATCATCCCGCTTTTTTTAGTCATGAACAACTGCTCTGACAGAAGCGAATACGGTGACGCAGGTGATTATGAAAAATTAGGGGCTGGTGCTACAACAGGAGCGTGCACAAATGGAGAGGACACAACAGCACCCACCGTTTCTTCCGCTAGCCCCACAGACAATTCAACCTACAATTCTGTTGCGGCTACGGTTGCCGTAACATTCAGTGAAAAAATGGAAACCGGTACTGTTACAACAAATACAAGTGACACAACCTGTTCAGGAAGCTTCCAATTATCATCAGATAATTTTACTTCATGCATTAAAATGTCAGCTGCCCCAGTGGCTTCAGATAATGACACTATCTTTACCATAACTCCTGCGAGCAGTCTTAGTGCTGCAACAACCTATAAAACCAAAATTACTACTTCAGTTAAGGATATTTCATGCAACACTCTTGGAAGTGCCTATACATACAATGGATTCATTACCTCCCCCTCGGGGTCAGGGACAATTCAGGGCAGTGTAAAAGAGGCTGATGGAAGTGCTCTTAGTGGGGTCAAAGTTAGTTTTTCAATATATGGATCTACAGTGACTCCGGACGACACAACTACGGACAGCAACGGTGATTATAGTCTATCCTCTCTTGGTTTGGGGGAATATACTTTGACATATTCTAAGAGCGACTACTTAACTGAAATTCAATCAGATACACTTGAAACAGATGGCCAGACACTTACAGTTGAAACGATAACACAACTTCTTGACAATTGCACATCAGGTACTATCTCGGGAAATATAACGGATGCTGTAAGTGGTGATAATGTTGGCTCAGTTGATTTAAAAGCTTATAAAGGCGGGACTTATGTCAAGTCCACTACAACAAACAATGACGGAGAATATTCTTTTAGCAATATGAATCCTGGTTGGCATGATGTCCATTCCGATAGAGATGGTTATATAGACGAAAATTTTTGGGCCTATTCATGCGGGAATCAGTCCGGCCAAGATAATTCAATTTCTACTACATTGGGTACTGATGTAATGCGCATTGTACTAAAATGGCCAAAAACTGACCCCGAGACTGCAGTAGATTTGGACTCAAATCTTTACAGCCCTAATGGTGCAGGTGGGTGGGATAGAATTTGGTGGAGTTCTAAAAATAAAACCTATGCTAGTAGCGGCGATACTGTAAAACTTGATAAAGATGATGACAAAGATAGTGCACCACCTGGTGATGAAACTACCACAATTTCTAAAGTACGCAGCGGGACCTACAAATTCAGTGTTCACAACTTTACTGATGACGCATATAATACAGATGCAAAGAAAACAAATTTTAAAAATTCAAAAGCTAAGGTTAAGGTCTACTATAATGATGGAGGTAACTGTTGTACGAAAAAGAAATACTATGTTCCAAATGATAATGGAACCCTTTGGTATGTCTTTACTTTCGACAAAGATACCGGTTTTACGGCATCCGATAATATGACGAATGACAATCCATAAAATAATATTTACTAATCATGTCTTACCATGACAACAAAATTTACCTGTGAAACTATTCCTCTGCACAGTACGGCTAGTGACGCAACTTTTGAAATTGACGTCTGGCGGTATTTCCATCCTGATGCTACACAAACGGTTTATCTGCAGGCAGGAATTCATGGCATAGAGCTGACTGGCATTCCGGTCGTGCATGAATTCATGAAAGAAATTGAAGCTAATCAGCTTGCATACAATTTCATTTGTGTCCCTCTTTCAAATCCAATGGGTCTGGACAGCCAGATCATGGGAGTGCAGACCGGCTACAACAACCTGCACACCAACCAGCAAAACTGCTGGAACTGGAACAGAATTGGGAATTTAAAGGATGAGCCAAGCCAGGAAGGACGCTGGATCAAGACTTTACTGGACTTGTCGGCGCCGGCAGATATTGTCCTTGATCTCCACACCGCAGGAATAGAGACAGCACCACATATTTACTTTCACAAGACAGAAATAGAACACGTTACTGGTCTGGGGATTCCACACCTGCTGTCCTGGGAAATACCATCCAATAGTTTTTCAGATACTAATTTTCAACGTGGAAAAGTAGCATTGACCTTTGAACTGTCTTCCAGTCGTAGTGTACATGGTGAGTGGGTTAAAGAAAGCCTGATTTACCTGAGGCGTTTTTTCGAACTGCTTCCTAAAGTTGAAGGATCAAAAATATGGCAAACAGAAACGCAGCTTAAAAAGTGGTATTCTCCAGCCGGAGGGATTCTCTGCTGGCACAAAGATGCAGGTGACGCGGTTACAGAAGGTGATGTGATCGCCACGCTTTACACACGAAAAGGCAGTTTGGAATTGCAATCACCATATACAGGTGTACTACTGCTCAAAAATCCAATTCATGCACCTCACGAAAGACAGGATCTGGCAAAATTTCTGGTTGAATAAGTTTTGGACAGACTATACAATTATTTTGTACTGTTAATAATTACTGTCTAGAAATAATGTCTAAAATCCACCCGCACCAGAATCAGCAATCCTGAAATGAAATAAATCCTGAGGCTCCTCAGGGGAGGATTATTCCGATCAAAGGCAAAAATAATATTGAATTCCGGATCATGTCCTGGATGACAAGAAAACACTTTGTCAATAAGAACTTAATTAAGAACACAAAATAAATAATGGAAGAAGAACCACACACACTGGGCCTTGCCTTAGGCGGAGGCGCCTTTCGGGGAACTGCACATCTCGGAGTTTTGAAAGCGTTAGAAGAAGAAGGCCTACGCCCCGGGTTTTTGTGCGGGACCAGTGCCGGTGCAATGGCTGCAGCTTTTTATGCATTCGGCATGTCGCCTGAAGAAATTCGAAACATTGCACGTAATTTACGTTGGTTAAAAGCAACTAATTTAACTTTTTCAAAACTGGGTCTTCTTTCAAATAATGAAATCGGCAAGTTCATTGAAAAATATCTGGGGGACGTACTAATTGAAGATTCGTCAATTCCACTGGCAATTGTGGCAGCGGACATCTCAACCGGTGAAAAAGTTGTTTTTAAAACCGGAAGTCTTGCAGATGCAATTATGGCCAGCACCTGCATTCCGGGGGTTTTTATGCCGGCCCAGATTAATGGTCGAATGCTGGTAGATGGGGCAATTGTAGAAAATGTCCCGGTGAAGGTTCTCAAAGAAATGGGGGCAAAGGTTTGTGTCGGAGTTGACTTAGGCAGCGGAGGTTACCGACAACCGGAATCACTGGTGGAAGTTTTGCTGAATGCCTTCAGTATTGCTATTGACCGCACGATCCATCACCAGCGTGACCAGGCGGACTTGATCATCAAGCCCTCACTTGCGGGATACAGTTTGACCGATTCCGGAAATTCGATAAAACTTTATGCGGAAGGCTACCGCAGTGGAATAATGGCGCTGGATGAAATAAAGATTCTTGTAGAAAAAGCCGGGCCTTCTTCTCTAGAAGTCCTCGAGCAGAAATTCAAAAGCTGGCTGGAAATATGACTGACCGTTACGCTGAAAAACTCATCATTCCATACTTATCCACGCTTGAATAATTCCTAAGCCCATATTGGGTTGTTTTTGTAATAAATAACAAAAACCTTATCTTTAATATTAGCTATTGAAAAATGTCTGAAATATCTTTGCTGGCGATTGCACTTGGCGGCGCTTGTGGTTCTGTCTCCAGATTTTTAGTTGCCAGAGAAATGGGACGCCGTCTTGGAGATTTTCTGCCTTACGGAACACTGGCAGTAAATGTATTGGGTTCACTGGCACTGGGTTGGCTGGCGACTGTTTTTCTTGATCGACCGGAAATCAACAGCGCTCTTCGGCTTGGCATAGCTGTCGGATTTTTGGGAGCCTTCACCACTTTTTCGACTTTCAGTCTTGAATCAGTTCAACTATTACTTAACGGTGCCGTCTGGCGAGCTATGCTCAACATCGCAGTCAATACTGTAGTCTGCCTTGGAATGTGCTATCTCGGCATGCAGTTAGCCCGTTTTAGTTGATGCACTAAGACTCTAGGTCATGGAGAGTTTTTAGCAGGTACGAGTTTAAGATTTCTTTTCGCGGCGATTTTCCTTTGCCACATTTTTCCCAGTTGTTCACGTGTAACATTTGTGACCCCAGCAACAGACCTCAGTGCGGATTGACCACGCTTAATCACCGGAATTCCTGAAGGCACGAGCTTTAAGTGTTTATTCTCATCCTCCTCTATCAGAGCAAATTCGAAAAAACCACTGCTTTTACTTTTGACCAGCACCTGTTTATTTTGTGTTTCAATCCAACTGAAATACTCGTCACCTTTGAGATGAGCTTGAAAGGTCGAGCCGTCCGGTTGGGCGAAGGTGATTAAATAAGGCGCAGCCGGCACCGCCATTAAATTCATGGCAAAACCGCTGAGCAGAACAATAGTCAAACTGATGAGTTTCATATTTCTCTTATTTGCTGATGGTTAAAGTCATATTGTCACCGGCTGCGCTGATACTCGTGACGCTGATTCCCGAAGAAGAGTTGTCGTATAGTTTGCTATCCGGAGTACTGCTGTTATTAAAGGTCGCGCTGTTGGCACTATAAAAGAGGTGTGTAGTCCGGCCTTGAGAGGAACCGTTGTCCAGATCAGCATTATTTGCCTCCTCCAGGTCAACCAACGGTGGGGATAGGTTCATGCAATTATTATCAGCATAACAAGTACTGAGAATATCCTTTACATGCCAGATTGCTGCACCGCCGCTATAGCTACTGCCGACTGTGTAAATCGAACTGTTGTCCAGCAGAAGCATATTTAAACCTTGATCATAACCACCTGAACTGCGGTTTTCAAAGAGGAAGTATTCATCGCTGGTTGAAGTTGTGGCTTTGTAGATCCCGCATGAGTTGGCGTGAGTACTGCTCTGATAAACAGCAGGCAATGTGATGTTGCTTGTTCCGTTGCCTACCGTTTGAGGAACACATGCACTAATTTTTTCTTTAGACCAGGCGCTGAAATGTACCGGCGTCGCACCAGGATATTCACTGCTTGATTTATAACCCCAGGCTCCGCCTCCCATCAGGCCAAAAGAACCAATACCTGAACTTATTGGTGTTAGTCTAGTTTCATATAAATCCGGAAGAAGGAAGTAGGCATGCCCAAGTTCGTGAGCCATCACACCAATCGACGCATCCCAGGTGTTACTCGAACTTGAGCCCTGACGTTCCCCAAACTGTGAGTAACCGTTTTGCCCGTAGGTTGAAGAATTAGATCCTAACAAATTTACATTGTCCAGCGTCATATAATATTCGCCTGATTCAACTGTAACAACACCGTCCCCATTAGCATCACAGAATATTGAAGTAGCTTGTCCCCAAACGCCTCCGGGAGAATTGATTCCTGATGCGCTTTCTCCACCCGCCACCAGAAACATCACCTGCAATTCGCTCACGCTAAGTTTACCGTTGCTGTCTGTATCATAAGCAGCAAAATTAATGCTTGAATCTGCTTCAGTGATTGCTTTTGCAGCATAACAGGCCCAGGAGTTTTTCTGGGTGTTAGGGTGATTTTCCGGCATATTAACTGTTATAACTCCGTCATTGGAACAGCCATATGTCTCAGTAGCAGGAGTAAATTGATATTTGTCATAAGTAGTTTCAGCCAAATAATGATTCATTTGTCCGTCACTGGTACCAAACATTTTACTTGCCCAAGTTGTTTCGTCACTGTTAAAACATGCATTATTATACTGCACGCGAACAACCAGTAATGGGATCTTCGTAGAGGCCGTTAATGTGCTGTTTACTGTGCACGAACCTTTATCAGAAGGCGTAGTTGTATAACATGGAGTAGAAGAAGTTGAACTTGCCTCTTCCTCTTTTTTACTGCAAGAAAGGATAAATAAGAGCAGAGAGACAAAAAGTATGAGGAATAAACCAACAGATTTCCGTGAGTGCTTCATCAAGTGCATACTATTTTTTAAAATAAAAGTTAAAGAGAAGCCTATAACCGGTTAAAGGTAA
>ERZ1049444.1383-NODE-1383-length-18420-cov-6.994609_pt1 | contig 18420 bp, 16 predicted proteins | sample MGYA00383101_ERZ1049444 | MGnify/ENA primary metagenome ERZ1049444 (study PRJEB29581, sample SAMEA5548371) | metagenome | biome: marine; feature: coastal; material: water | depth 50 m | study: Short-term variability in the microbial, nano- and picoplankton...
ACCCCGACAAGGTTACACCCCGCATGTGCCTTGATCGCTTGGGCGTGCCGCGCGCCGATCAGCCCAGCACCAAGCACCAAAAGCTGCTTCACATTACTGCTCCTATTTGCCAGGGAACGAATTCGAAATCGCCCAATCCCTGCTGTTCAGATTTGCTAGTTTTGCCGCTGGCGACGTCTAAAAACATCTGATAAATTTCTCGGCCCTTTTCTTCCACAGAACATCCGCCATTTAAAATACTGCCAGCGTCGATATCCATATCCTCGGACATGCGCGCGGCCATTTCCGAATTGGTAGCGATTTTGATCGTTGGGGCTGGTTTGGAGCCAAAGGCCGATCCGCGCCCAGTCGTGAAGCAGACGAGGGTGCAGCCGCCTGCTATTTGCCCCGTTACGCTGGCTGGATCATAGCCGGGGCTGTCCATAAAGGTGAATCCAGATGCAGTGACCGGCTCGGCATATTTATAAACTCCGGTAAGCGGTGTGGTGCCGCCTTTGGCGGCCGCGCCAAGCGATTTTTCCAAAATCGTTGTGAGTCCGCCTTTTTTATTTCCGGGGCTTGGGTTGTTGTCCATATTGCCCTTGTTCCGAGCGGTATAATCTTCCCACCAGCGGATCAGTTTTATCAGTTTTTCGCCGGTTTCTTGGTTCACCGCCCGCCGCGTGAGCAAATGCTCAGCCCCGTAGATTTCGGGCGTTTCTGCCAAAACGCCGGTGCCACCTTGGGCGGCGAGCAAATCGCAGGCATATCCCAAAGCGGGATTTGCCGTAATTCCGGACCATGCATCAGATCCGCCACATTGCAGCGCAACTTTCAAGGCGCCAGCAGGGCAGGGGCTGCGGGTATTTTTATTGGCGAGCGGCAGCATGGCGCGCACTTTTTCGATGCCGATCTCAACGGTGCGCTTTAAGCCGGCAACAGATTGAATATTCATTGTTTGAAACAGTGGCCCTTGTTTGAGGCCATAAGCTTCGAGCAACCAATCAAGCTGGTTCATTTCACAGCCCAATCCGACCATCAGAACCCCAGCGTGGTTCGGGTGGCGCGCATAGCCCCACATGACGCGTTGCAAGGCTTCAAACCCGTCGCCATCCCCTGCCATTCCGCAGCCGGTGCCATGAACGAACGCGGCCACACCGTCAACATTCGGGTAGTCTGCCAAGACCTCAGGGGTGAATGCGTTTGCGATCATCCGCGCTGCGGTTGCAGAACAATTTACCGAGGTGACGATGGCGATATAATTGCGGGTGCCAATGCTGCCATTTTCGCGGCGAAAGCCCATAAAACTGTCTTGCTGCTCTGATGCAATCAGATCAACAAACCGCAAATCGGTGCTGAACTCATACGAGGCTTCGGTGTTTCTGAAAGACACATTATGATCATGCACATGCGCGCCGGCAGAGATATCTGTTGAGGCATAGCCGATTAATTGTGCGTATTTGCGGATTTCTCCCCCGGAAGGAATCGCTGCGGTGGCAATTTTATGGCCAGAGGGAATGGGTTGAACGGTTTTGGTCGTTTCAACAATATGCCCTGCAGGCAGGCGGCCCGCGGCTGTAACAACATTATCCGCAGAATCAAGCCGAATGAAATCCATAATCTACCTTTACGCGCAAAACGGGGCATCCGACTGCCACCGATGGATCGGGATATGCTCCTCGTTTGAAAGTTTTCTGCGGGCTGTTTCCCATAAACCGCGCCATTCTTTCCAATCCTGCAAAACGCGTTCAGGTTGGCTTTGACTGTAAGCGATAAAATCTGGGAAATGTGATCGGCCCGTCGGTTGGCCGGTTACGTTATAGCGCAGATCGAAAGACCATCTAAAGCCATTCGTATGATTGGGCAAGGAGGCATGCGGTATCAGCGGATGCAGTATAACCAGGCTGCCCGCCTTCACTGGTAAGGCTTTGGCATCCGCCTCGTTGATCCAGCCATCGGCGATCGCGGTTTGGGTTTTCGGGCAATGGGGAAGCATTTTTTTATGCTTGCCTGGAATAACCTTTAGGCAACCATTGTCTTGGGTGGCATCCGTGATCGCAACCCAAACCGTTATCATATCCGTCTGATCAGCTTCCTCGAGCGCGACGCCGCGATCTTGGTGCCAATCTGTTTTGGTAATATGGGCCCTGATCTCATCCTCGGCCAAGCGCTTGCTGGGCGGTTTGATCCGCACATGCTGAATCGGATTTGACGTGATTTCAGGCCCAATCAGATCTCCAACGATTTTTAAAACCCGTTGATGCGTGATCATAGCAAAAACAGCAGGCCCAAAATGCATCGGCGTATCGGGGAAAATTTGATCCCCTGGCAAGCTGATATCCAGAGGTTGAAACCAATCGCAGCCGGCTTCGTAAGACAGCGCCAGTTTTTGCCAGAAATCTAAGGTTTCGGGCGCAGTTTTAACACGCCCGTCTTTGAACCATTTGTGATAGAGCCCCTCTAAGAGCTGCGCATATTCGCTTTGAATATGCGCCAACTCTTGAGAGGTTAGAACATCTGGAACAACCAGATACCCATTTTCTTCAAATGCGTTTTGTTGATCTGGGCTCAACATATGCCGCTGCCTTTCCTATAACAAAACTGAAACAATCGGTGGCCAGATCAGCAAGACTGACAAGGCTATCAGCTGGATGCCGATAAAGGGTAAAAACCCTTTGAAAATATCGGTCAGCGAAATATGCGCAGGCGCCACTGATTTGAGGTAAAATGCGGCCGGCCCAAAGGGTGGTGATAAGAAGCTGACCTGCATATTCATACAGAATAATACCCCAAACCAAGTTGCCACATGGCGCGGATTCAATTCACCAAAAATGCCAATTTCTTGAATAGGCAGGCGCAAAACGATCGGCAAAAAGACCGGGATGATCAGCAAAACAATCCCAACCCAATCCATAAAAGCGCCCATGATCAAGAGAATGAACATCATAGAAAGAAGAACCAGCATCGTGGGCATTTCGGAGCCAACGATCAGATCTGCCACAAAACGCGGTCCACCCGCGATCGTATAGGCCCCTGCAAGCGCTGCGGCGCCGATGGTCACCCAAATGATGGTTCCGGTTGATTTCATCGTGCGCATTAGGCTGTCCCAGACCAACTCAAAATTGGCTTCGCCGCGTAATATGGCGATGATCAAAACCGCAATCGCACCCATGCCTGCCGCTTCTGTAATACCTGTAATGCCACCGTAAATTGATCCAAGAACCACTCCGATCACGACCATCGGCGCAACCAACCCTTTGCCCATTTCCCAGGCCAAAGCAGAGCGCTCTCGGCCAAAGCCAAAAAACGCGATCAGCACGGAGGCAATGATATAGCCGGCAAACCATGGAAGGTAATCCGCGGTTCCTAAGAAGATGGGCTCTATGGCGTCATCCAAGGGCGCGTTTTGGCCTGTTACCGTGAAGAACAAGGCCCTCAAGAATAATGCGGTTACGGCGCCAAAAAAGACAACATTCAAAAACGCGATGAACAGTTTCAATTTGTCATACCCTTGCGGTTCACCTTCAGCAGGCTTGGGCAGCGGGGCATCTTCTGGGCGGAGTTGGGTTCGAATAATGATGTAGATGATGATGAAGCTTGCCAACATGAAACCGGGTAAAAATGCTGCGGTAAACAGCGCTTTGATCGAGGTCTCTGTGATCAACCCATACATAATCAAAACGATAGAGGGGGGGATCATTGTGCCCAAAGATCCCGAGGCGCAGATTGTTCCGATTGCGAGGTTTTGATTATAGCCAAGCCGGAGCATTTGCGGCAAGGCAATCAATCCCAGCAGCACCACTTCCCCGCCAATAATGCCCGACATTGCGGCCATAATCACCGCCATTATCGAAGTCACGATTGCAATGCCGCCTCGGGTTCCGTTCAGCCAAACATTTAAAGAGCTATACATATCTTTGGCAATGCCCGAACGTTCCAATAGCGAGGCCATGAAGATGAACAGGGGTACCGAAATCAAAACATAGCTGGTCATAACGCCGTAAATTTTTTGCTGCAGGATATTCAGGGCTCCCGCCCCCGGCCTCCCGGTAAGCGTACATCGTACGCCGGGATTTGCCTCAGTATACCAGTCAGGGCACCCGAAGCTGAGCGGGTTCGACAAAAGGGCAGGTTCAAACTTCATAACTAAAACCAAAACGGCTAAAATAGCCGAGGCCAAGCCCAGAGGCATGCCAATGGCCAGTAAAATAAACAGGCCTATTAACAAGACCAGAGAAATAGTTCCGATATCCATCAGTTTGATCCCACGTTGCGTTTCAGTGTTTCAATTTCATCTTCTATATCGTCTGTTGCTGAATGCTTTACTGGTTCAAGCTTCCAGTCAGAAAACAGGTTAAACACAGATTGCAATGCCACCAAAGACACCATGACCAAAATAAATGGCTTTAAGGTTGCGGGTATCGGAGGGTCAAAGGCGGTGCCAAATGTTTCCCAGCTGTAAAACTTTTTGAAAGATTCCCCGTACCCACCGTAACATAAAAAGAAAGCAAAAATAACGATGAGGCTGGTTGATATCGTGTCGCAGACACGCTGTAAAGCGCGTGGTAAAACGTCGTAAAGCAAGAAAATTCTGATATGGCTGCGCTGCTGCATCGCGTAAAGGCCTGCGCATAAAAACACAAAGCTGGCCACCCATAATGACAGCTCATTGGCCCATAATGTAGGCGCTTCCACCACGTAGCGCATGAACACTTCGTAGATCATCACACTGGTCAGCACGACGATTTGCACCATCGTGATGCGACCGATGAAAACAGCGATCCGATCCACAGGGCGCCAATGTTCGAATTCCATGCGCGCCCGTTCAACCGTGAAGAAGCCAAAAACCAGCAAAATAGGAAGCGCAATCAGCGTGAACCAATCTACAATATCGGCGAACCCGCCAAATAAACCCGGCAGGTTCGGGGTCACATCATTGCGGATCATTTGAGCAGAGAGCTGGTCAAACAGCGATTTGTCTTCTGGTGTGAAAAAATCCAGGATGAAATAGGGGAAGTGCCAGCATTGCCAGGCAAAACAAATGATAAAGGCGGCTGGTATATACCATTCCTTGTGGTTAACCGTGGTTCCCTGCATGCGTTTTCTCCCCTCGCGCCTCTTGATGAGGCTACGTTAATTATAGTGCAAAGTATTGCAAAAAGTCTCTGTCTGGTGTGATCCCAAGGCCTGGGCCCTCTGGCAGCGCAATATAGCCATTGGTTCGGGCAACTTGCGCTTGAATTTCTAACGGCGTTTCCAACAATTCATCGCGGAATTTATTATCTGTTGTGTCAAATTCCAACATTGGCTCCCAAGGGTTCATCCCGCCGGGCAAATCAGGCATGGACGCGAGTAAGTGCATATTGGTTGCAACCGCAACCGCCGAACCCCAGACGTGATTGACCACCGGCGTGAAATGCGCGTGACACAGCGCCAATACCCGCAAATATTCAGATATGCCCCCCAGGGCACAAACTTCTGGCTGGGCTATATCCAGCCCGCGCGATTCAAGCAGGCTGCGCCAGCCCCATCTGTTGAATTCGGCTTCACCGCCTGAAATATTCACGTTTAGGCCCGCGCGCAATTCGCGATAACCTTGCAGATCCTCTGGCGCGATCGGTTCTTCAAACCAATAGGCGTCAAGATCTTCCAGCGCGCGCCCTACTTCAAAAGCATCGCTTGTTGTATAGCAGTGATTTGCATCCACCATGAACCTGAAATCATCGCCAATGCCGCGCCGCACCGCTTCCGCCAGTTTTATATCTGCGCGAGGCCCCAAGCCCACTTTCATTTTTGTTGCAACGAAGCCCATATCTTTGATCGCGCGCGCTTCTTCTTTAAAGCGGACCGTCAAATCTTCAAGTGGCTCTGGGCGCAGCATCATGCCGTATCCATAGACGGGAATGTGTTGGCGATGCGCGCCGCCGATCAGTTGATAAAGCGGTAAGTTCGCGACTTTTCCGGCAATATCCCACAGCGCGATATCAACCCCAGATAAGGCCTGCATCGGCATGCCCTTTTGTCCGTGGTCGCGCATCAGATTATAGGTTTTGTGCCACAAGACATCCCGATCAAGCGGAGAGTGGCCTAAGATCATGGGTTGAATCACATCTTGCACGATGGTGCGGTTCGCAAGCGCAATATTGCCCGGGCCAAAGCATTCCCCCCAACCCGTAAGACCTTCGTCGGTTTCGACTTCGATCAGATGCGCGGTGCGTTTGTCATAAAACTGTTGAGAATAGCCCAGCGTCTGCGGCATGTCATATTGCAGAATATGGCTGGTGATTTTGGTTATTTCCATTGGGAAGCCCAACTCACCTTTTTCTTACTTTTTAGATTTCGGCCTGTTCGGATAACGGGGCCCCGCAGGGCCCCGTTTTCAGTTAATTATCTGTCATGAAGACTTAGTCTACCAGACCCAGCTCTTTCAGATAAGTCACGTGGCTCGCAAGCAGAGCTTTTGCTTCTGGAGTGGTTGCGAAATCGCTCCATGCGGCTTGTGCCGCGGCGCGGAAGCTGGCCCGGTCTGCGGGAGACCAGTCATGCAAGGTTACACCTTCACCGCGCAGTTTGGAGGCTGCTGCAGTCATGCCTTTGCCCACCTGCATTGAGGTTTGGAAAGCCAGTGACTCCATCGCAACATTCATGATGCGGCGGTGCGCTTCGGGCATGCCGTCCCAAACGGCTTTGTTACAGGCCAAGTGGTCAGATGGCATTGAGTGGAAGCCAGGATAGTTTGTGTGCTTCACGATGTCATACAGGCCCAAGCTGACGTTTGTGGCGATGTTTGATGCATCTGCTCCATCAATGATACCAGTTTCCAAAGCGGTGAAGATTTCGGTGAAATCCATCACGATGGGTGAGGCGCCAAGATTGTCAAAAATCATAGTTGCCATGCCTGGAGGTGACCGGAATTTCCAGTTTTTGAAATCTTCTGCGTTACGGATTGGTTTTGAAGAAGACAGGCTTTCCATGCCTGGGATCCACCAGCCGATGAACTGCATGTCATATTTGTTGTAGAGCTCTTGTGCTGCGTCGTAACCACCACCGTTATAGAGCCAGCTATACTGATCCCATGGTGAGTCGTATCCGCCCATGATATCGCCAACAAATTGGAACGCAGGGTTCTTACCTGTTTGGTAAGCACCACCTGTCATGTCGCAATCCAAAACACCTGTGGCTGCGGCGTCGAATGTTTCCACAGAAGACACCACTGAAGATGAATAGTACATCTCGATCGAGATCTCACCGCCAGACATTGTTTGCACATTGTCGATAAATTGCGCCGCAAGCTTACCGTTAGGGCTTTCTTCAGAGAAATGTGTTTGAATGCGCAGGTTGGTTGCTGCGGATGCAGTTGTTGCAGCCATGGCTGCGATACCGGCAGCATAGGCTACCTTTTTAACTAGTTTCATGATGTCCTCCCAGACATTTATAGCCGAATTATCCAGAGTCGAAGGTGCTCTGGCCTTGAATCAACACAAGAAAGCCTAGAGGGCTTAATCTGTTTCTTCAAGTTTTTATTTAATTTCTTGAAAATTTCGTGATTTTGATAAAATAATAATATTATACTATGATTAGAACGCAGTAAGAGAGCCTGGCATGGATGATGAAAACGATATTTACGAAGGCCTGCGTCTGCGGGTAACCTCAGGTGGGTTGACGCCGAATACAAAATTAAAACCCAGCGTTTTGCGCCATGATTATAATTGTTCGGCCAGCACCATTCGAGAGGCTTTATTCAGATTATCCACCGTTGGCTTGGTGTCTTTTCAAGAGCAGCGTGGCTTTCGCGTTCCAATTCCAACCGATCAAGCGCAACATGAGCTAACGCATCTGCGTATTTTGCTTGAATGCGAGGGGGCTTGTTTGTCAATTCGTCAGGGCGGCATTGATTGGGAATCTCGGCTGACGGCGGCGCATCATAAATTATCGCATATCGAAAAAAGAGTGCGTGGAAGCGCTGACCATATGACGCTTTTCATTCTTTGGGCAAAAGCCGAGCAAGCGTTTCATGAGACTCTCATTTCAGATTGCGGATCAGATGTGCTCAAAGCCACGCACGCGATGATCTATCAGCGATTTCGTCAGCAAGTTTTTAATTCCGATAAGAAATTTGTCTTCGTTGTCGAAAATATTGAGCAGCATCAGGGAATTTTAGATGCTGCTCTGATGCGAGATGAGGCGTTGATCCGGTCTCGTATTTATAGTCACTTAGAAAGAAACTTGGTGTTCGACATGCCGCCCGAGCTGCCCAAGCTTCCATATTAACAAGCTTCCATTTTAATCAGCGCTGGCTTTGCTGGCGTTGGGCAAATCATCCTGGATATAGGTCGCGATGATCTCATCAAAACTGGCTTCTGCTTGAAAGCCCAGCGCACGCGCACGGTTTGCGGTGAAATTTCGAGGCCAGGAGGAAACGATATTAATGATCGTGTCATCAGGTTGCCGCTTAATCAATTTAATGATCGATTGACCCGCGGCGCGGCGCAGCGCCTCTATTTGCTCTGCCACTGTGCAACTTACGCCTGGCAGGTTGAGCGCGCGTCGATTTTCCAAAAGCCCGCTGTCTAACGTTGCGGCATGCCGTAAAAACCCTGCGGCCGCGCGCGGAGAAGCGTGCCAATGACGCACGCTTTCATCCACGGGTAAAATTGCTTTTTGGCCATTTAAAGGCTCGCGTATGATCCCTGAAAAAAACGATGAGGCGGCCAGATTGGCTTTGCCTGGGCGCACGCATATCGTTGGTAAGCGCAAGGATATCCCGTCTACAAACCCTTTTCTGCTAAAATCTGACAGCAGCAATTCACAGGAGGCTTTTTGAGCTCCATAGCTGGTTTGAGGGGCGCTTAAAAACGTATCGTCAATCTGTTCCGGAAACGGGCCGCCAAACACTGCAATCGAGGAGGTGAAAATGATTTTTGGCACATAGGCTCCGTTGGACCCGATGTGAAGCGCTTTCAGCGCTTCTAGATAATGCCACATTGTGAACATATTGATTTGCCAGCCAGCATCGAAATTGCTTTCGGCTTCGCCCGAAACGATCGACGCCAGATGAAAGACGATATCGGGGCGCAATTGGGCAAGCATCGTAATATTTTGCGCATTGGTTAAAGAGCCGGTTATACAGCGCAGACGCCCGTCTTGCTTGAGGGGGAAGGCCATATCAAACAAAGTAATGTCTAGCGCTTTATAGCCGGACAGGCCGCTTGCCAAAAGGTGATTGGCTAGCTTTTGCCCCACCATACCGCCGCCACCAAGGATCAAGATTTTTGTCATGGCTTGTTCTTTCCATGCTCGAGCAATTCCAAATACAAGCCAGAATGGTCCGTATCTGAGCCACCCATATGCTCAACCAAATGTTTAAAGCGATCTCGGATATGCTGCGTGACGGGTAAGGTCACGCCAAGCTGCGCGGCTTCATTCAGCCCGTTATTCAGATCTTTGAGGTGAAATTTAGCAGGCCCGCCCGGCACAAAATTGCCCGTCGTCATACGCTCTCCATGTTGTTGAAGAATAACGCTATCGGCAAAGCCGCCCTGCAAGGCTGCCCGCACCGCTGCTGGATCGGCGCCGCCGCGCTCGAGCAGCAGCATGGCTTCGGCAACCGCGCCGATTGTAACGGCAACGATTGCCTGGTTCGCCAGTTTTGCCAATTGTCCAGCGCCCGAGGGCCCCACATGGGTTGGCCGGCCCATACCGGCCAAAACATTTTGAACTTGAGAAAAATCTTCTGCAGCCCCCCCAACCATAATCGCAAGACTACCGGCCTCAGCCCCTTTGGTGCCGCCTGAAACTGGCGCGTCTAAATGTCGGATGTTAAAGGCGCGCAAATGCGCCGCTTGGGCGCGCGCTTCTTCTGGTTTCGTGCTGGACATATCCACCCAGACTGCGTCGGGTTTGAGCGCTTTTTGCAAGGCCGCATCGTCTAAGATCAAAGCCACGGTCGGGCCGTCTGACACCATTGAAATGATTATATCCGCATTTCTAACTGCCTCTGCGGCACTTGTCGCTACATGCACACCAAAGCCAGATAGCCCAATCGCTTTTTCAGAAGATCTGTTCCAAGCGCTCAGCGTGATACCATTGGCTGATAAGTTCCTAGCCATTGGGAACCCCATAAGACCTGTTCCTAGAAATGCGACCTTTGATATTTCCGACATGGCATCCTCATTTTGCTCTTTCTACCGTCACAATAGAGATGAAATTTCGGATGTCACTCAGGATTTGTAGGTTGTTGTGGCCGCGTTCCGTAACTGTTGAGTGTTCGTGCATCTGATGTTAGTCACAGCGAAGCGAGGGGTGCGTTGCCCAAAAAATATTGGGTTTCAGCACGGGCAATGAGGGAAAGTGCATGGCTGGTAACAGGTTGAAAAATAAACGCGTTTTGGTGACGGCGGCGGGTCAAGGGATCGGCCGAGAGGCGGCTTTGGCGATGGCGGCTGAGGGCGCTGAGGTATTCGCCACTGATATAAATCCTGCAGGGTTGGCGCAGTTGAAATCTGAGGCGACCGGCCGGTTAGAAGCGTTTGAATTAGATGTCCGCTCAGAGGCCTCTGTGGCGGCGGGCGTTGAAGTGGCGCAGCCCGATGTGTTGTTCAATTGTGCTGGTTTTGTGCATAATGGCACGGTGTTAGAGGCCAGCGATGAAGATTGGGAATTCGCTTTTGATCTGAATGTGCGCTCGATGTTGCGGACCGTGCGGGCGGCTTTGCCGGGTATGTTAGAGCGCGGATCGGGCTCTATTATCAATATGTCTTCAGCCTGTTCTTCGGTTATCGGAGCGCCAAACCGGTTTGTCTATGGCACCACGAAGGCGGCGGTTCTGGGCCTCACAAAATCGGTTGCAATCGATTACATTACCAAAGGGATCCGCTGCAACGCGATCTGCCCGGGCACGGTTGAAAGCCCAAGCTTGCATGATCGCTTGCATGCCACTGGTGATTACGAGGCGGCAATGAAAGCCTTTATTGCGCGCCAACCGATGGGACGGATTGCAAAAGCAGAAGAAATTGCGGCGCTGGTGGTGTATCTTGCCAGCGATGAAAGTGCCTTTACCACAGGGCAAGCCCATATCATTGATGGCGGATGGTCAGGATAAACTTATGAAAAAAATTCAAATTGAAGACTTAAGATCACGTAAATGGTTCATGAATGCGGATAACCGCGAAATGACAGCGCTTTATTTAGAGCGGTATTTGAATTACGGCCTGACGCGAAAAGAGCTGCAATCGGGCAAACCTATCATTGGGATCGCCCAAACGGGCAGCGATCTCAGCCCGTGCAACCGCCACCACCTCGAGCTGACCAAGCGCGTGCGCGACGGAATCATCGCGGCCGGCGGCACACCGATTGAAATTCCTGTTCACCCGATTCAAGAAACCGGCAAGCGTCCAACCGCGATGTTAGACCGCAATTTGGCCTATCTATCGCTTGTTGAAACCTTATTTGGCTATCCGCTTGATGGCGTGGTGCTGAATATTGGCTGCGATAAAACCACCCCTGCGCTGCTCATGGCGGCCGCGACGGTGAATATCCCGGCCATCGCGCTTTCGGTCGGGCCGATGTTGAATGGCTGGTTCAACGGCGAGCGGACCGGTTCGGGCACCATCGTTTGGAAGGCACGCGAGATGTTGGCCTCGGGCGACATTGATGATGATGGTTTTATGGAGCTGGTTTCCAGCGCCGCACCCTCGGTTGGCTACTGCAATACGATGGGCACCGCCACCACGATGAATTCTTTGGCCGAAGCGCTGGGCATGCAATTGCCCGGCTCTGCAGCGATTCCGGCGCCCTATCGCGAACGCGGGCAAATCAGTTATGAAACCGGTTTGCGGATCGTCGATATGGTGTGGGAAGACCTGCGGCCAAGCGATGTGATGACGCGTGAGGCCTTTGAAAATGCGATCGTGATCAATTCTGCGATTGGCGGCTCTACCAATGCGCCGATCCATTTGAACGGGATTGCGCGCCATCTTGGCGTGCCATTGAACAATGATGATTGGCAGAGCATTGGCCATGAGATTCCGCTTTTGGTGAATTTGCAGCCCGCGGGGGAGTATCTGGGTGAAGATTATCAAAGGGCGGGCGGCGTCCCAGCGGTTGTTGGAGAGTTGCTCGAAGCTGGTTTGTTGCCGCATCCCAAAGCGCTTACCGTCAATGGCGCGTCCATGGGCGATAATTGCTCCGACCGGCGCAGCGAAAACCAAGATGTGATCAAACCCGTGAGCGCGCCCATCAAAGCGCAAGCCGGGTTTATTAATTTATCGGGGAACTTGTTTGACAGCGCGATCATGAAAACTTCGGTGATCAGCGATAATTTTCGGCAAAGCTATCTGTCAAATCCCGAGGACCCAGATGCGTTTGAAGGCCGGGCTATTGTGTTTGATGGGCCCGAGGAGTTTCACCATCGCATTGATGATCCTGCGGAAAATATTGATGAGACCTGTATTCTTTTCATGCGTGGTACGGGGCCGATTGGATATCCGGGGGGCGCCGAAGTGGTCAATATGCGCCCGCCTGCCTATTTGTTGAAAAAAGGCGTTGAGGCGCTGCCTTGTATTGGCGATGGCCGTCAATCGGGCACATCAGGAAGTCCTTCAATTTTAAATGCCTCGCCAGAAGCGGCGGCTGGCGGCGGGCTGGCGCTTTTGAAAACCGGCGATCGCGTCCGCATTGATCTTAAAAAATGCTCGGCGGATATGCTGGTACCTTTGGACGAGTTGGCAGAGCGCGCCCGCGCCTTTGAGGCCGAAGGCTATCCCTACCCAGAGAATCATTCGCCCTGGCAAGAGCTGTTCCGCGAAAAGGTAGGCCGCTTTGACGAAGGTATGATTTTGAAAGATGCCGATAATTACAGAGATATTGCGCGCAAATATGTGCCGCGCGACAACCATTAGGAGATAGAGAATGAAGCTTGTTCGTTATGGAGCCATCGGTGCGGAAAAACCTGGTTTGATCGATCAAAATGGGGACCTTAGGGATCTGTCATCGAATGTTGCTGACATTGCCGGGGCCGCGCTGCAAGATGCAGAGCTGGAAAAATTACGCGCGCTCGACCCGAACAACCTGCCATTGGTTGATGGCAGCCCGCGCTTGGGCGCGTGCGTTGGAAGCATTGGGAAATTTCTGTGTATCGGTTTGAATTATTCCGATCACGCGGCGGAAACTGGCGCCGCAATTCCCGAACATCCAATTTTATTTGCCAAAGCCACCTCGGCGGTTGTGGGCCCGAACGATGATGTGTCGATGCCGCGCGGATCAACCCATACAGATTGGGAAGTCGAGCTGGGCGTGGTGATCGGTAAAACGGCCAAATATGTCTCCCAAGAAGAGGCACTTGATTATGTGGCTGGCTATTGCGTTATCAATGATGTGTCTGAGCGCCATTTTCAAAACTCGCTTACGGGGCAATGGACGAAGGGAAAGTCCTGCGACACATTTGGGCCAACCGGCCCGTGGTTGGTCACGCGTGACGAGATTGCAGATCCACAAAATCTAGCGATGAGCTTGGATGTGAACGGCAGGCGTATGCAAACAGGCAACACCAACACAATGATTTTTTCCGTAGCGGAGATAATTGAACATCTTTCTGGGTTGATGTCTTTGCACCCAGGTGATGTGATCAGCACCGGAACGCCCCCTGGCGTTGGGATGGGGATCAAGCCGCAACCGATCTATCTCAAGCGTGGCGATGTGATGGAGCTGGCGATTGAAGGCCTTGGATCGCAGCGTCAAAGTGTTACGGAGGACGCATGAGCATGCCGGATCTTTTGCTGATCGGCGGCGCAACTGAAGAGATGCTGCAACGCCTTTCTGAGAAATTCACCATCCATGCATTGGCGGATATTACAGATCCAATCGCCTGGTTGGCAGAGCATGGTGATAAAATTTCTTATGTCGCCACGAATGGCCATGATGGGATTTTGCCCACCTATATGGAGGCGATGCCCAATTTGAAAGTGATCAGCTGCTACGGGGTGGGCTATGATGCGATCGACACCGCTGCCGCTGCCGCATGCGGCATTCATGTCACGCATACGCCGAATGTGTTGAACGCCGAAGTGGCGAGCACAGCGCTGTTGCTGATGCTTGCATGCTATCGAAACTTTTTGGCAGAAGACGCGCATGTGCGCTCGGGCGCGTGGGAGCGCGAGGGCAATGCGCCCTTGTCGCGCTCTGCAGATAACCAAACCGTTGGTATTTTGGGCATGGGTCGGATCGGGCAGGCCATTGCCCAGAAACTCGCTCCGTTTAACGCTAAAATTCTTTATCATTCGCGCAGCGCAAAGCCGGTTGAATACATCTATTGTGATAGTCTTGTCGATATGGCGTGCCAAAGCGATGTGTTGATTTGCATCACCCCAGGCGGGCCCGCGACGCGGCATCTTGTCAACGCAGACGTGTTGAATGCTCTGGGTCCTAACGGCACTTTGATCAATGTCAGTCGTGGGTCGGTTGTGGATGAAGAGGCTCTGATTGCGGCCTTGCAAGACGGACGCCTTGGCTGGGCCGGGCTAGATGTATTTGAGCAAGAGCCGAAAGTGCCCGAAACTTTGCGGGCGCTGTCAAATGTGGCCTTGTTGCCGCATGTGGGAAGCGCCACTGTGGAAACCCGCGCGGCGATGGGAAATCTCACGGTTGATAATATACTCAATCACCTAGCCTCGGGCAGCGTGATCAGCCCGGTGCCGGAATGCGCGCATCTGTAAGGTGATCGCAGCGTGAGGGAGAACACCCAGATCGTTGATTTAGAGGCGGCGCTTTTTGAGGTGCCGCTCGATGAGGTGTTAGTGGATGCCAAACATGGGGCGCATAGCCATTTTGAGTTAATCTGCGTCACCATCTGTTTGGCAGATGGGCGCCGCGCCACCGGTTATACCTATACGGGCGGGCGCGGAGGCCATGCGATTCTTGCGCTGATTCGGAACGATTTGGCGCCATTTTTAGTTGGGCGCTGCAGCACGGATATCGAAAGCTTGTATGAGCAAATGCTGTGGCATATGCATTATGTCGGGCGCGGGGGCATCGTAAGCTTTGCGATTTCTGCTGTTGATATCGCGCTTTGGGATTTGCGCTGCAAAGCAGCGGGTTTGCCGCTCTGGCGGATGGCAGGTGGCGCAGGCAACCGTTGCAAAGCCTATGCGGGCGGGATTGATCTGGCCTTTCCACTGCCAAAATTATGCGGCCATATTAAGGCTTATTTGGCGGCTGGATTTAACGCTGTGAAAATCAAAGTGGGACAACCCAGTCTTGAGGAAGATGTTGCGCGGATCCGCGCGGTTCGCGCGTTAATCGGGCCCGACATTCACTTCATGATTGACGCCAATTATGCGCTGAATGTGGCGCAGGCGATTGCGCTTGCCAAGGCGGTGCGCGATCAAAACATTTTGTGGTTTGAAGAGCCGATTATACCTGAAAATTTTGCAGGCTATGCGGAAATTTCCAAGGCGACCGGCATCGCGGTTGCGCAGGGTGAAAACTTGCATACGCATGAAGAGTTCCAAATGGCGTTGGCGCAAAGCCAGTTGGGCTTTGTTCAGCCTGATGCGTCAAATTGTGGGGGCATCACGGGCTGGCTGCGCGTGGCGGCTGAGAGCGCGCGCTCTGGCGTGCCGATTTGCAGTCATGGGATGCAAGAATTACACGTGTCTTTGGTGAGCGGCCAAACCCATGGCGGATGGCTTGAAGTGCATAGTTTTCCGATTGACCGATACACCAAGCAGCCCCTGCAACTTGAACAGCATTTGGCAATGGCGCCGGATGCGCCGGGTATTGGGGTCGAGTTTGATTGGGAGCGGCTACAGCCGTTTCGGCTGCAGCTGGCATAAGGTTTACAGCGAGGCGGTGATTCCACCATCGACGTAAAGCGTGTGGCCATTCACAAAACTAGACGCGTCAGAGGCCAAAAAGATGCAAGCCCCCACCAATTCTTCCACCTGCCCCCAACGCCCTGCGGGGGTTCGATTGGTCAGCCAAGCGCTGAATTCGGGATCGGCCACCAAAGCGGCATTTAGGGGCGTGTCAAAATAGCCCGGCGCAATTGCATTGCATTGTAGCCCGTGCTTGGCCCAATCGGTCGCCATGCCTTTCGTCAAATTGGTCACGGCGCCTTTGGTGGCCGTATAAGGTGCAATGCCGGGACGGGCCAAGGCCGATTGCACGCTGGCAATGTTGATGATCTTTCCCCGTTCGCGCCCGATCATATGGCGGGCGACGGCTTGGCCCACGTGAAAGACCGACGCGATATTGGTTTGGAGCAATTGTTCAAATGCCTCGGGTGGAAAATCTTGCAACGCGGTGCGATGCTGCATTCCGGCATTGTTAACCAGGATATCAATCGCGCCAGACGCGCTTTCAAACCCGTCAACCGCCTCGCGTACGGCGGTATGATCCGTGGCATCAAACGCCAGTTGATGGGTTTTTGTACCGTCGGCCTCCAACGCTTTCGCTGCGCTGGCCAGTTTTTCGGCGTTGCGCCCGTTTAAGACGATTTCAACGCCCGCTGCCGCCAGACCTTTTGCCAGAGCAAAGCCGATGCCTTGGCTTGATCCCGTGATTAAGGCGCGCTTCCCATTAAGATTGAACAATCCAGATGACATTCGGTTTCTCCTTTTTGGGCCAGGGATTATTGGGCTTGGCCGCGATGGATCTTATCGCTATCTTTAAGCAGCTTGTACAGCAGGGAAAGTCACTTACATGAAAGCTTTGGTCATTCACGGCGCGAAAGACTTGCGTTTGGAAACGCGCGACGCAGAGGCGCCGGGGCCCGGGCAGGTGGCGGTCGCTTTGAAAGCGGGGGGCATTTGTGGGTCCGACCTGCATTATTACAATCACGGTGGGTTTGGGCCGATCAAACTTCGTGAGCCAATGGTTCTGGGGCATGAAGTTGCAGGTGAAATCGTTGAGCTTGGCCCCGATGTCGAGGGGCTGCGGGTTGGGCAATTAGTGGCTATTTCGCCATCAAGGCCTTGTTATAATTGCCTTTATTGTAGGGGTGGGCAGTTAAATCATTGTTTAAATATGCGATTTTACGGCAGTGCGATGCCGTTTCCGCATATTCAGGGGGCTTTTCAGGAATATCTGGTGGCAGAGGCGGAGCAATGCGTTGTGGCGGATGGATTAACGGCGGGTGAAGCCGCGATGGCCGAGCCGCTGGCCGTGGCTTTGCATGCGGTGAAGCAAGCTGGCAATTTGTTAGGGGCCCGCGTGTTGGTCACGGGCAGCGGTCCGATTGGCGCTCTGACCATTTTGGCTGCACGGCGCGCCGGCGCTGCAGAGATAATCGCCACTGACCTTTCGGATTACACGCTTGCGAAAGCAAAAGCTGTTGGGGCGGATCAAACGTATAATATCCTGACACAGCCACAGGCTTTGGCCCCTTACAGCGTTGATAAAGGACAGGTCGATGTGCATTTTGAATGCTCTGGGGCAGCCGCTGCGCTGGCGAGCGGCATCTCAGTTTTACGACCCGCTGGGCAATTGATACAGCTTGGCTTGGGCGGCGATATCAACGTGCCAATGCAAGCGCTGACCGCCAAAGAAATTTCTTTGAAGGGCTCTTTTAGGTTTCACTTTGAGTTTAAAGCAGCAGTGTCTTTGATGCAAAAAGGTTTGATAGATATCTCTGATTTGATCACCCAAAACGTGCCGTTGCATGATGCAATTGCAGGATTTGAAATGGCATCGGATCGGGGATCCGCGCTGAAAGTGCAGATTGCGTTTTAACGGTTTGGAAAGCGGATGCTCTGTCTGTGCGTGGATAAGGCCTGATCAGGCTTGAAAAAAGCCGTTTCAACGGCGTGCCCAGTGGCTTGATCTTGATATTATATTATAAATTTGCGGAGAAGGCGTTGACCTCAGGGGGGGATGCTTTTAATGCCATGTCAAGTGGATAAAAAGTTGAATGGTGTGACTTTGAGATGAGCGAAGAGCTGCAAGATGATGAGATCGATCTGCGCGAATTATTCGCCGCGCTGTGGGATGGAAAACTCCTTATTTTCATTGTGACATGTGCCGTTTTTTTATTCTCATCGGCATATTTGCATGTGGCTGAGCGGAGCTATACCGTGTCGGTCACCTTGCGCCCAACCGAAGAGCAAAGTTCGGGTGGCCGCAATTCGGGCGGGCTTAGCGGGCTTGCACCGCTGGCAGGGGTTCAAATGCCGAGCGGCGGCGCCACTGAATTCATCACGTTTCAGGCGATGCTCAAGTCTCAAGAAGTCGCTTCACGTCTTTTTGCCGATGAAAACTTAATACAGCGGCTTTTCGCAGGTGAATGGGATGAGAGCCGTAAAAGCTTTTTTCAGCCCGTTCCCTCAACTTTGGGAAATGTCAAACGTCTGCTCAAGCCTCTTTTAACCGGTGAGGGACAAGGTTCTTATATTGCGCCCAACGCGGCGCGCTTGGGTGACACAATCGCCGGCGGTCTATCCGTTTCTG
>ERZ1049444.1392-NODE-1392-length-18348-cov-3.966490_pt1 | contig 18348 bp, 16 predicted proteins | sample MGYA00383101_ERZ1049444 | MGnify/ENA primary metagenome ERZ1049444 (study PRJEB29581, sample SAMEA5548371) | metagenome | biome: marine; feature: coastal; material: water | depth 50 m | study: Short-term variability in the microbial, nano- and picoplankton...
AGATTTTATTTGAAAAAAGATATGATAAATACATAATAATTCCAACAACGAAAAATGCAAATACTAAACCATTAGCATCAATTATCTTCTCAATCATTTTGATATATTTTTACTTAAATCTTCCTTGCTTATTCTAGATATTAAGGGAACTAATATAAAAGCCACAATAGTTACCAAAACACCCGCAATAACTGCTAACCATCCTCCTAACATAGCAGCTTTAACGTTTTGAGATGCAGACATTGCTACTACAATTGGAATATACATTGTACTCCAAAATAAAATTCCATTCTCAGATTTTGAAATATTAATATTTTTCTTTTTCAAATAAGAATTAATAAAAACTAAAAAAAACATTGAAAATCCAACTCCTCCAACATCACCAGACAAACCGATTAAAGAACCTAAGTAAGTTCCAATTCTTTTACCAAACAAAAAACAAAACGCTAATAATGAGACTCCATAAATATTCATATTATCTATATATTGTTTTAATAATTATTTAATGTAATTAATATTCATCATTTGGATAAAATTTAGGAATAATTCTAGCTTTAGATGACTGCTCAAATGCATAAGAAATTTCAATTAAAGTAGGCTCACTCCATGCTCTTCCGAAAAAAGATATACCTACTGGTAAACCATGAATATTTCCCATCGGAACAGAAATTACTGGATACCCCGCCCAGGCCGAAGGAGAAGAGCTCGATACGTGGTAATTGTCACCATTAAACCAGTCTGTAGACCATGAAGGACTACCAGTTGGAGCAATAATTGCGTCCAAATCATTTTCATCCATTACCTTATCAATACCTTCCTTTTGGCTTAATCTCTTTAAAGTTGATAAAGAGTTTAAATACTTTTTACTTTTAATTCCATCTGTATTCTGAGCTAACTTCAGATAGGCTTGATTAAAATATTTTAACTCAATAGTATCATTTTTATTAAATTCAATCAATTCCTCTAAATCTTTAATTGGTGCATTATCACCTAATGATTTAAAATACTTATTTAATCCATCCTTGTATTCGTGAATCATAACCTGAAATGAATGACTTCTAGCTTCAAAAGAAGAAACTGTTTCTATTTCTATTATTTCTGCTCCCATTTTTTTTATTAACTCCACAGATCTTTTAAATAAAGAATCTACCCTATCATTCGAACCAAGAGGCCCTAAATAAACTCCTATTCTTTTACCATTTAATCCGTTTTTATTCAAAAACTGAATATAATCTTTATAGGCATGATTTAAACTTGACTTTGTTTTATCATCATTTTCATCAACTCCAGTAAGAAAACCAAGACATATGGCTGCATCCTGTACACTTCTAGCCATTGGTCCAGCTGTGTCTTGCGTATAAGAAATAGGAATTATTCCTGATCGACTTATCAAACCAACTGTTGGCTTGATTCCTACAACACCATTAACCGTAGAAGGACAAACAATTGATCCATTAGTCTCTGTACCAATTGCTAAAACAGTTAAATTTGCTGAAACTGAAACTCCTGATCCAGAGCTAGAACCACATGGATTTCTAGATAAAACATATGGGTTTTTTGTTTGTCCATTAACCCCACTCCATCCACTGGTTGACCTTCTACCTCTGAAGTTCGCCCACTCACTTAAATTTGCTTTACCTAAAATAACTGCACCAGCAAGCCTTAATTTCTCAACAACCTTACTATCATTTAATGGTTTTGAGTCCATTAAAGCCCTAGACCCAGCAGTTGTGGGCATTTTATCATTAGTGTCAATATTATCCTTTAAAAGGACAGGTATACCATGGAGATGTCCTCTTGAACCTTTTGTTTTGAGTTCTTCATCTACTGATTTAGCAATAGAAATTGCATCAGGATTTAATGTTATAATTGAATTAAGTATTGGACCATTATTATCAATATTTTCAATTCTATCTATGTATGATTGGGTTACTTCTTCAATTGAATATTCACCACTTAAGTATCCTTTATTTAATGTAATGATATCAATCTCAAGATATTTAAAATCATTTAAATCTTTCTTTTTTGATTCCAGAAAAGTGTTGCACCCTAAAAAAATTAAAATTATGTTAAGAATACATACTTTAAAAATTTTCATAAAACTTTAAATTGACTTAATTTTAATGATCAACAAGTAATAAAGTTAATTAATATATTTAATAGCAATAAAAGCATACTAAAATGGCATCTTTATTTAAAAATCACTTTTACGTTGGTTTAGTTTTATTTTTTTCTTTTGAATGTTTCTCTCAAAATATAAATTCTTTTTTCAAAGCTCCAAATGGTAAATATTTAATTAGTTCAGATCTTCATATTCACACTGTTTTTTCTGATGGAAGTGTTTGGCCTGATATAAGAGTTGACGAAGCTGAAAAAGAATTACTAGATCTTATAGCTATAACTGATCATCTAGAATATCAGCCTCATGTGAAAGACATACCTAATCCAGACAGAAACAGATCTTTTGAAATAGCGAGGTCTCATAGAAAAAAAGATTCTGATTTAAAAATAATTAATGGAGCTGAAATTACAAAGTCAATGTCTCCTGGTCATATTAATGCTGTTTTTATAAAAGATGCTAATAGAATACTTCATAAAGATTCATTATCTGGAATATTAGAAGCAAACAAACAAGGAGCTTTTGTTTTTTGGAATCATCCTAATTGGGTGTCTCAAAGAAATGATGGAATTGCAAAATTAGACCCTTATCATGTTTATTTGATAAAAAATAAACTTTTACACGGTATTGAAGTTGTTAATGAAAATACTTTTTCTGAGGAAGCTTTTCAATTAGCATTAGAAAATAATTTAACTGTTCTTGGGACTTCAGATATTCATGGTTTAACAGAATGGAGTTATAATATTTCATTGGGTGGACACAGACCTATTACATTCGTAATTGCTGAATCAAAGTCTAATCAAGATATTCATAAAGCATTGTTGAACACCAAAACTTTTATATGGTTTAATAATCTGTTAATTGGAAGTAAGAATAATTTAATTCCTGTAATTTACTCAAACCTGATCATTACATCTAATGGATATAAGCCCAATACTATACTGGCTGAATTCACTATTAAAAACAATAGTTCAGCCAAAATGAAACTTGAATATTTAGGCGAATATAATCTTCATGAAAATAGTAAAATGATTGAAATCGACCCTTACAGTGCAAAAAGAATAGTAGTTAAAACTGAAGAGTTTCGTAAAAGAGTCATACTTCCTTTCAGAGTTTTAAATGCACTAGTTGGTCCTAAAGAAAATGCCGTAATTTCCTATAAAGTTTCGATTTAAATTCAAAATTATATAGCTAAGCTTGGCTCAATGATTTGATTGCATCAATAAAATGATCTAACTCTTCTATGGTTGTAAAAACGTTAGGAGAAATTCTACATCCATTAACATTTGCATAATTTATTGCCACTGTAAAGACCTTATAGTCTTCATGTAATCTTTCAGCTAAATTTCTAGAAGACATATTTTTAAGACCAACATTTGCAATACCACAACTTCTATTTGAATCTTTTGGAGTGTTTAAAATAACATTAGGATAGTCTCTTAATTTTTCAGTCCAATAAGTTTGAATAAACCTTAATCTGGTTTCCTTTCTTTTAATGCCCATCCATTCAATATAATCTAAAGCATCATCAATGGCTAAATTGATATGTACCGGATGAGTTCCTATATGGTTTAAACGATTAATATCATTTAAATCATTATTGTGATCAGCTAATAAAGGCCATATTTTAGCTCTATGTTTAGGGTTTACATACAACAAACCTGCACCAAGTGGAGTCGCTAACCATTTATGCAAACTAGATCCGTAATAATCACAGTTCAAATCATCTATTTTAAAATCAAAATGACCAATACAATGTGCACCATCAACCATTACTTCAACTCCATGATTATGCGCCATATCACAGATCTTTTTTATTGGTAGAATTTGTCCAGTTATATTTATCATATGACAAACCATCATAAGTTTTGTTTTTGAAGTTATCTGAGATTGATATAAAGAGACAATCTCTTCATCCGATTTCGGATGATTAGGAACAGATACTATTTTGTTTACGACTCCGTAACGCTTAGATACCTGCTCAAACATAACCTGCATAGCACCATAATCTTGTTCTGCATATATTGCTTCATCTCCTTCAGTCCATGGAAAACCACCTATTATCAAATCTAATGATTCAGTTGTATTTCTAGTTATTACTAAACTATCAGAATTACATCCAGTAAAATGTGCTAATCTTTTTGTTATTGACTTTTTATCAATTAATAGGTTATTTCTCATATAAAATGAACCTTCAATATTAACTCGTTCTATATGTTTGATATGTTTTAACAACGTAGGCTTGGGAATGATGTTATAATAACCACTTTCCAGGTTGATATAATCAGGGGTTAATTCATAATGTTCTCTAATTTTATACCAAAACTCTGAATCAAAATCTGGATAATTAATTGTTTCCTTTTCACTATTTATAAGATTTGAAGATGAAATAAATAAAGGGGACGCTAATAAAGTGCCAAGGGTTTTAAGAAAGGTTCTTTTTTTCATTTATTAAAATTTCTACTTTAAAGATATAAAAATCATAACTCAAAAACACGAATCTCTTATTGCTTAGCATTAAATACCTATATTTGGAGCATTTTTTAAATATAATTTATTATGAGTCATTTAGCGTTAAAAAATCTTTCAAAAACTTATTCAAATAATTTAAAAGCACTTGACGATGTTTCTATTGAAATCTCAAGTGGGATGTTTGGTCTTCTAGGGCCTAATGGTGCAGGAAAATCTACTTTAATGAGAACCATAGCAACACTACAGGAAGCCGATTCTGGATCGATATATTTCGAAGATTTAAATGTTTTAAATAACACTAAAGAATTTCGTCAACATCTAGGATATCTTCCTCAAGAATTTGGTGTTTATCCAAGAATAACTGCTGAACAATTGTTAGATCACATAGCAACTTTAAAAGGTGTTTCTTCAAAAGCTGAAAGAAAAAATCTAGTTGACTACTTGCTGCAAAAAGTTAATTTATATGATAAACGAAACAAGAATGTAAAAGGTTTTTCTGGAGGAATGAAGCAAAGAATAGGTATTGCACAATCTTTAATTGGTGACCCAAAAGTATTAATAGTTGATGAACCAACTGCTGGTCTTGATCCAGGAGAGAGGAATCGCTTTTATGACCTAATATCAGATGTTGGTGAAAATGTGATCGTCATTCTTTCAACACATATAGTTGATGATGTAAGAGAGTTATGTACTCAAATGGCTATTATGAATTTTGGACAAATTGTTTTTAGTGGTGCTCCTGATGATGGTATTAAATCATTAAAAGGTAGGGTTTTTGAAAAACAAATAAACAAGACGGAACTTGATTCTTACAAAGAAAGTCATAATGTAATTTCAAATAAACTTATAGCAGGAAAACCTGTCATACATATTCTAAATGATAAATCTCCGGATAAAAGCTTCAAAAAAATTGAACCTTCATTAGAAGATGTTTTTTTTACTAACATTCAAAAAAACAATCAATAAAAATCATAATATGTTTAAGCACTTTTTCTTATCAGAACTCAAATATAGTTTTAAGCAGCCTATGCTTTACCTATTCTTTTTAATTGTTTTCTTACTAGTTTTTGGTGCTAGTGTTACAGATAATGTAACTATTGGAGGATCAATTGGTAATGTTTATCGAAACGCTCCTAATGTCATAACTATTTTTTCACTTATAATGGGGATGTTTGGTTTATTGTTTGCAGCTGCATTTTTTAACAACTCTGCATTAAGAGATCATAAAAATAATTTTCATGAAATTATTTTTTCAAAACCTATAGATAAATTTGGCTATTTCATGGGCAAGTTTTCAGCTTCTTTATTACTATCTACCATACCATTGACAGGTGTGTTTTTTGGAATCATTATTGGATCCAAAATTGCTCCATTAATGGGGTGGATTGAACCTGATCGGTTTGGACCATTTTATTTAGAAACTTTTATTAACAACTACTTTATTTTTATTTTACCCAATATGTTTATTGGAGGGGCAATCATATATTCATTAGCTCAAGAATTTAAAAACACTATGATTTCTTTTGTTGGAGCCATGTTAATTCTTGTTGGTTATTCAATAGCGGGTGAGCTATCTTCTGATATTGACAATGAAACAATTGCAGCTTTAGTAGACACCTTTGGAATTGGAACATATAATATTACATCAAAATACTATACTCCATTAGAAAAAAATACTCTTAGTCCCTCTTTTTCTGGACTAATTCTTTACAACAGACTGATTTGGGCTGGATTTGCTTCCATTATTCTTATTGCATCTTACAGAAGGTTTAGTTTTATGAAAAGAAAAAATAAGAAAATTAAATCTGAAATAAATGATTCTAATCAAGAGATATTAAACACTCCGAAACTCACTCCAAAAGTTCAAATTAATAGTAATTCAACATACCTTCATTTTAAAAGTTTTTTTAAACTTAACATGAATAGTATTTATAAACATGTAACCTTTAGAATACTATTTGCTTTTAGTATGATTCAACTAATTGCAGGACTTGCTTCAGGATACGAATATTTTGGCTTAAAATCATACCCGCTCACTTATTTCATGGTTGATCATATAGCTGGATCGTCGGGTTTATTTGTTCTAATTATTTTAGTTTTTTTTAGTGGTGAATTAGTTTGGAGAGATAGAGATGTAAATGTAAATGAAGTAATAGATTCTACCCCTCATTCTACTTTAATTCCACTATTTGCAAAAACTTTATCCCTGTTTTCACTTTCCATTGTTATCCATTTTATACTAGTTATAATAGCAATAATTTATCAACTAATAAATGGTTACTCAAACATCGAATTATCTCTTTACTTTAAAGACTATTTATATAATATGTTTCCTGTTTATTTAACAATGTGCGCAACACTTGTATCGATTCAAGTTATAGTTAATCATAAATATCTTGGATACATGGTTTCTGTGATTTTACTACTGGGATTTGATATTATTTTATTAATAATGGATGTTAACTCTAATATGCTATCAATAGGGAGTTCCCCTTATATGATATATTCTGATTTAAATGGATTTGGACCTAGTAATATTGGAGTATTTTGGTTTAATTTATACTGGGTTTTATTTGCTTCATTTCTGCTAACTTTATCTGGCATGGTATGGAACAGAGGTACTCAAAAAACTTTTAAAGAAAGATTAAAAAGTATAAAAGGTAATACCAGCAAATCATATTCAATTATTGTTTTAGCAAACGGATTCTTATGGGTTCTTAGTGCCTCATTTGTTTTTTATAACACTCAAATATTAAATACATATAAATCGTCAGACGAATATGAAAAACTTGCAGTAGATTATGAGAAAAAATATAAAAAATTTGAAAATTTACCGTTTCCAAAAATTATTGATGCAAAGTATAATATTGATATTTTTCCAATAAAGAAAAAGGCTGATGTGTTAGCGCTTTTAACAGTTTATAATAATCATGTGATCCCTATCGATAGTATTTTATTAAATATCAATAAACAATGGGATTTAAGTTTCAATTTTCCAAATGCATCTATAATTAGCAAAAATGATGATCATGGAGTTCATTTTTATAAAATTGATCCCCCAATGCTGCCAGGCGACACAGTAGTTGTTGAAATAAAAAACAAATTTATAACTAAAGGCTTTTCAAATGGAGGAGAGACAACAAGTATTGTAAAAAATGGATCATTTTTAAATAATTTTGAAATACTAGCCAATATTGGGTATGATTCAAATAAGGAAATAGGTGATAAAAATAAAAGAAAGAAATTAGGTTTACCACCAAAAGAGAGGATGCCGGAATTAGAAATTAATTGTGGTCCAAATTGTGATAAAAACTATTTAACTGCGGGATTTTCTGATTATATAAATGTTGAAAGTATAATCTCAACATCAAATGATCAAATAGCAATAGCTCCTGGTTCATTAATTAAGAAATGGAAAGAAAACAATAGAAATTATTATCAATACAAACTAGATCACCCTTCTCAAAATTTTTATTCTTTTATTTCTGCTAATTATCAAGTTGCAAAAAGAAAGTGGGAAGATGTTGATATTGAGATTTATTATGATTCAAAGCACTCCGTAAATATTGAGATGATGTTGGATGCTGTAGAGAGATCTCTTGAGTATTATACTCAAAATTTTGGACCCTACTATCATAATCAAGCTAGAATTATTGAATTTCCAAGATTTTCGACTTTTGCTCAAGCATTTCCTGGAACAATGCCATACTCTGAATCATTTGGTTTTATAATAGATCTTGAAGATGAAGAAGATAATAATGTAATTGATGCAGTTATTGCTCATGAAATGGCTCATCAGTGGTGGGCTCATCAATTAGTTGGGGCAGACATGCAAGGAGGAACATTTTTAAGTGAAGCATTTTCAGAGTATTCTTCTTTAATGACTCTTAAAAATTTGTCAAAAACTTCTATGAAAATGAGAGATTTTACAAAGTATGATCATGATAGATATTTAAGGGGACGTTCTGGAGAGCTTGAAAAGGAGCTTCCAATCTACAAAGTGGAAAATCAAGGGTATATTCACTATGGTAAAGGTAGCGTGATCTTATATGCTTTACAAGATTACATAGGTGAAGAAAAAGTAAATAATGCCATGAAAGAGTTTTTAGAAATATATCGTTACAAAACACCCTACCCCACTTCTTTAAATTTCTTAGAGATACTTGAATCAAAAGTCCCAGATTCATTAAATTACTTAATTGATGATTGGTTTAAAGAAATTACTCTCTACGATAATAGATTAAAATCAGCAATCGCAAAGCAATTAGACAATGGAAAGTATGAGGTGAATATAGAAATCGAAGCTTCTAAAATAAAAGCAGATTCAATTGGTAATGAGAGAAAGGTGAGTTTAAATGAATGGATAGACATAGGTGTTTTTTCTGACTCTGATGAGAAAAATTTGATTTATCAAAAAAGAGTTAAAATAATCGATTCTCTAATGAGTTTCACTATGATTGTAGATTCTTTACCGGTAAAAGCTGCTATAGATCCAAGACATATTTTAATCGATAGAGTTTTTGATGATAATATTAAATCAATTTCTTTCGATTAAATTATTATAAACAATAAATTTTTATTATTAATTTAACCAAAATTTTTAGATATGAAACCATACATAGCCAGTTTAATAAATGCAATTATATTAATTTCTATGGGTGCTTGGGGTTATTTTGATTCTGATCCAAGAGCAGTAACTGCTCTTATTCCTGTAATTATAGGTTTTATTTTATTATTAGTTAATAGTGGTGTTAAAAATGAGAACAAACTATTTGCTCATGTGGCAGTTCTTTTAACGCTTATAATTCTATTGGGGCTAATCAAGCCATTAACTGGATCAATTGAAAAACAAAATTCTTTAGCTATATTCAGAGTTATTATTATTATTTTATCTTCAGGTTGGGCTTTAAAAACATTTATTAAAAACTTTATTGAAATAAGAAAAGCTAGAAAATAAAAAATTTAATTTATTCTACATTTTTGATAGGGGGCTTAAATAGAGAGTATAACACTATTAATGTTTCTGTCAAATAAGTTATAATCATTAAAAAGCCTGAAATCATCACAAGGTATGATATCCATTCATAACCAAGCCATATTAAATAAATTCCACCAAAGGTTGTTAGCAATGAAATAAATGGCTCTATGGTTAAAAAGGACTTCCAAAAAATAGATATTTCAGTACCCCATACCATAATTCCCAGTAATACGAAAATAAATGAAATTGAAAGGATATGGGTATGAATTATTGTTAGCATTTCCCTTTTTCCTTTCTTAAATTTCATGACGGAGGGGATTAAAGCAATGTCTTCATTACCATTATAGTTTTCTACTATACCTTTTGGGATATCACTTTCAGTCTGCCTAACAAAGAAAACTCCTGTATAAAAACCTATTGAAAGTACAATTATGAAATTAACTAAAAATATTTTAAAAGGTTTTGTAAAGTTTCTAATTAAATAATAATCTCTCATCAAATTTTCTCTTTTGATTTAATGTTTCTTAAAAAATCAAATAAGTAGTTAATAGAAGAGGTTAATGAATGAACAGATATTGTTGCGCCCGAAATCGCACTAATATTATCTCCATATACATACGACTCATCTTTTGAATGTTTTATAAATTGAGACAGCCATCTTTTGCTAGCAATCTCTCCTCCATAATCTTCTCTATAAATCAAGATTCTTGCTTTTTTAATCTGAAAGTCTTCGTCTGTCAATATTAAATAATCAAAGATATCTGTTTTACTTGGAGCTTTAGCAACAATAGCGTAGCCAATATTTTTATTTGATGATACTATTTTATAAAATGTACTCTCTCTAAAAAATAGACTTGAGGGAATTTCAATCGACTTTTTTTCAATTTCAAACATGTCCAATAAAAAAACAGATGAAATTTCTTTTTTTATTTGCTTTAGAATATACTTTGATTCATTATTTGAAAGATTCTGTGATGTAAATGCAAAAGACAAAATAGATATGAAAAGCACAACAAAACACATAAATCGCTTACACATATACCTAAAAGATTTTGATAAAATTATTAAATTGAAAAACAACAAACAACTTTATTTAGATTAATTTAAAATAAAAATTAGGTTAAAACCATACTCCAATACCCATATTAAATTGACCTTTTAATGAATTTGGAATATTTGTTGATTTGTTTTGGTAATCAATTTTAAAAACACTGCCTGGGGCTAGATGATAGCTGAATCCATAAGTCCATTCTTTTCTATGATATTCATGATTTTTAGAAATATTGCTTTCAACTGAATGATGAGTATCAAAATTTTCATATCTAATAAAACTTATTAATCTTTGTTTATTCTTTACAGACAATAAGTTATATCCAGTTTCAATGTAATATCCATAAATTTCACTTCCCAAATCCTTGGCTGTCAAATTATTATATAAATCTGTGTCAGATAACGAAGCGAATGTATATTGTCCTCTTGCAGAAAATTTTTTATAACTATATCTACCGTCAATACCAACCATTGATACTCCAACTTCACTTCCAGAAATTTTATTTTGTCCATCAACAGCAGATGTTTTTCCATTATATCCTGAAATCCCAAGTCGTAATCCATTTATACCATAATAATCTAATTTTCCAGCAATATTCAAATTACTCATTGTAGATTCAGCACCCTTTTGTCTACCTCCTCTTAAAGCATTACTTCCTTTTAATTTGCCAGAATCTCCATCATGAGATAAAAATCCATTGAATAAGTAGGCCTGATATCTTAATCCTATATTGTCAATTCTACCAGACGCTCCGACACCTATTTCTCGCCATGTTGTTGGTATTATTTTATTATCAACACTAGGTCTTTCTACTCCATTAAATGTTGTTGGTTCATGAAATTCATTTACAATACCCATTGGCACAAGCATTAAACCGGCTCTTAAGTTTAATTTTGGAGAAATAGAATAATTAATAAAAGCTTGTTCAATATACACCTCCTTTACATGTTCAAATTCAATTTCTGTAACAAATTGAACTCTTTCATCAAATTTGTAACCAAAAAGCATCACTAGTCTTTGTACATCAATTTCTGCATTTAGATCATCAGGCTTATTATATAACACTTCTCCATATCCTCCAATAGTTACGCCTTGTGGAATTCCTGATAAATTGTTCAAAATTCTTTGATAGCCATTAATTTGATTAATAGGAGAATACAAACTAGTATAATTTGAAACTGTAGTTGAGTCTATTAATTGTCCAGACACTTGACCATAAGTATTATTAATTGTAATAACGAAAATTATAAACAGTATCTTTTTCATTTATATTTATTTAGATTTATTAAAAATATGTAAATATATATACAAATATTTTAAAACAAAAAAATAATTTAGAATAGTTATAAATAAAATATTTATGAAAAATAAAATGAATAAGTGAAAGTAAAAATAATAGAATAATTACAAGAATTCTAAGAAGTTGATAATAAATTTAAAGCAAAAAGAAAAATGGTCTAAGCCTACAACTGCTGATTAATGAAAGTAATAACCTCTGTATAATAACAAAAAATGATCTTAAAAAACAATTTACTTTTAATAATTAAATTTTATCTGATTTTAGTGCAGTTTTAAAAACACTAAGACAACGTTCTCTTGCAAATTTATGATCAACCATTGGAGAGGGATAATTTAAATCCTGAAATTCAGGAACCCATTTTTTAATATAAAATAACTCTTTATCAAATTTTTTAACTTGTTCATAAGGGTTAAAGACTCTAAAATATGGAGAAGCGTCTACCCCACAACCAGACACCCATTGCCAATTGCCAATATTACTGGATTGCTCATAATCTAATAGTTTCTCTGCAAAATAAGCCTCTCCCCACCTCCAATCAATTAGCAAATGCTTACAAAGGAAACTTCCAACAATCATTCGAATCCTATTATGCATAAAACCAGTATTATTTAGTTCCCTCATCCCGGCATCTACTATTGGATAACCCGTTTGACCTATACACCATTTTTTATATTCACTTTCATCATTTCTCCATTCAATACGATCATATTTTGGCTTAAAACTATTATCAATTGTATTAGGAAAATGCCATAAAATCTGCATAAAAAATTCACGCCATATTAATTCCTTTAAAAAAGTTTTATTCGATTGAGTATTTGCCACTTTGACAAGTTTTCTTACGCTTAAAAGACCGAATCTTAAATAGGGCCCAATTCTCGATGTTTTATCAATTGCAGGAAAATTTCTTATTGCTTCGTATTCTCTAACAAGACTTGAATTATATTTATGTTTGGGTAATTTAATTTTTGTTTTTGAAAAACCAATTTTATTAAATGACAAAAAAGGCAATGAATGATCTTTAACAAATTTATCTAGAAAGTTTTCTGAAGAATATTTTTGTTCTATTTGAGAGTTATACTTTTCTATCCAAACTTTAGAAAACGGTGTATAAACCTTATATGGCTTACCGTCTTTCTTAACAATTTCTCCCTTTTCGAAAATGACATGGTCTTTATAAGAGGTGCATTTAATTTTATTTGTATCTAAAAAAAAATTTATTTGCAAATCTCTTTTATTCGCATAAGGTTCATAGTCGTGATTAAAGACAACCTTCTCAATAGAATATTTCTTTATTAGAAAACCAAACACCTCTATTGGGTCTCCTTTAAAAGACGCAATCCTTGTATTGTATATTTTTAATTTATTATTAATCTTTTCAAGAGCATCATAAATAATTTTAATTCTTGGATCATCAACAGCAAGTTTGTTAAGAATGTTTGTGTCAAAAATAAAAATTGGAATCACCTTATTGTTATCACTCAGAGCATTATATAATCCTGCATTATCATCTAATCTTAAATCTCTTCTGAACCAAAAAAGAGTATATTTATTCATAAAATATTCTGTTTATTTTAATCAAAATAGTGAGTCCCTAATTTAATGGTAAAGATAAATAATAAAATGAAGCCGTAATTTAATTAATCATCAATGGTATAGACTTATGAAAAAGATTATCTCTAAATTTTAAATATTCAGAAGTTTTAACCTTAGCAAAACTGTATTTAAAATCTCCTTTGTTTTTATTAAACATCTCTATTGATTTAGCACCAAATTTTTTATCTAAATTTCTGCTACTCCAATTGACCATCTCTAAAATAACAGGATAGGAATCAACTCCTTTATCAGTTAAATAATACCACTTAACTTTTTTATTTTGTGGATTAATTCTATAACCTATAACACCACCCTTATCTAAAGTTTTTAATCTGTTTGTTAGAATATTAGTCGCAATTCCTTCTGAGCTTGATAAAAAATCATTAAAAGTTTTTTTTTGAAGAAACATGTCTCTTATAATAATTATTGACCATTTATCTCCAAAATGATCAAGAAAATTAGATAGAGCACATTCACTTCTATACATCTGTATAATTTATTTAATTAAAAGTCTAAAATATAAATAAAATCCTTATAAAGTGCTTGTAATCAATATTATAATTACATATATTCTTTTAACTAAAATAACACTTCTAAATAGATGAAACCTTTTTCGTTAATTTACTTTGTAAATTAAATATAACATTTTATGATTGTCGAAATATGCTCAAATTCAATTGAATCAGTTCTTATAGCAAATAAGGCAAATGCTGATAGAATTGAACTCTGTTCAGGGTTAAATATTGGAGGCCTTACTCCTTCTACCGGACTAATTGAGTTAGCCGTTGAAAAATCAAAAATTCCAATACACTGCTTAATCAGACCAAGAGAAGGACACTTTATTTATGATAAATATGATTTTAAAACAATTATAGCAGATATTACAAAAATGCAATCACTTGGGGTTTCTGGAATAGTAATTGGAGTTATGACTAAAGAATATAAAGTAAATATTAAACAGTTAGATGAAATTATAAGAGTGTCAAAAAATTTAGAAGTCACTTACCATAGAGCTTTTGACTCACTAAAAGATCCAGAAAAAGAACTTAAGATACTCTCTTCAATTGGAGTAAGTAGGATTCTTTCTTCTGGAGGAGCTGATTCAGCAATTAAAGGCAGCAATAGATTAATTAGATGGAACTCAATTTCTTCAAAATCAATAGAAATTCAACCAGGAGGAGGAATAAATATTAGCAATGTATTAAAGTTTAAAGAAGCAGGGTTTAAATCAATTCACTTGTCAGGTAGTTCATCACAAAAATGGAATAATTTAATTCCTAATAATATTAATGAAACCTTTTTCAATCAAAAGTTTAAAAAACCAAATATTAAAAAAATAAATAATATCATTTCTCTTATTAAAAACAAAAATTCCTCTTAAAAGAGAAATTTTAACCATAATTAATAAATGTTTTAATTAATCAAACCCCTGTACACCCTTAACTGTAGTATATTTTAAAACAACTTTTTTATTTGGATATATTTTTTTATATGCTGATTGAACTGCCAATGTTGCTTCATGAAAACCACATAAGATAAGTTTAAGTTTACCTGAATATGTATTGATATCACCAATTGCGTAAATTCCAGGAACATTAGTTTGATAATCCAAAGTATTATCTACCTCTATTGCATTTTTTTCAATATTTAGATTCCAATTTGCTATAGGACCCAATTTAGGTGAAAGACCAAATAAAGGCAACCAACAATCCAAAGATTCATTAATTAAATTCCCATCATTATTTTTAATTGTAATGGAATTTAAAGAATCATCACCACTTAATGCAATAACTTCAGAGTTTGTATATAAATCAATCTTTCGTTTATCTCTAAGATCGTATATTTTATCAACTGAATCCTTATGAGCTCTAAAAAATTCACTCCTGTGAACTAAACCAACGGATTTTCCTGTTCTTTCTGCAAAGTAAATCACCCAATCTAGAGCAGAATCTCCACCCCCTGATATAAATACTTTTTTTTCTTGATAAAAGGATGGTTCTTTAACAAAGTAATATATACCCTTATTCTCATATTTTTCTAGATTATATATTTTTGGTTTTCTAGGTCCAAAACTTCCCAAACCACCTGCAATAAATATAATTGGAGCAGTGTGTCTTGTTCCTTCACTTGTAGTAACAATAAAACTACCTTCTTCTTGTTTTGAGATTGATTCAGCTTGCTCACCCAGAGTAAAACCAGGCTTAAATGGTTTAGCTTGTTCCATTAAATTATCTACTAATTCTCCTGCTAAAACTATTGGAAAACCTGGAATATCATATATGGGTTTCTTAGGATATATTTCTGATAATTGACCGCCTGGAAAAGGAATTGCATCAATTAAATGACACCTAAGCTTCATCAATCCAGCTTCAAAAACAGCAAAAAGTCCTACAGGTCCAGCCCCTATTATTATAATATCAGTTTTAATCATAGATACTCGATGTAAAGTATTTTGCAAATATAAATCTATTAGCTTCTAAAGCTCAAAAGTTTGTCCGATTTTTGCAATATTAAATCCTTCACTTAAAACTCTTAAAGCTATATTGCTGTATTGATCTAACATAGGATTAGTGTGGTTCATATGTATGAAATAAATTTTTTGCTTATCATTTATTGACAATGTTTTTAAAGTTTCCATTGTTTGAGCTACGAAAGGGTGAGGAATACTTTCAATAGGTCTATAATTAATTTCTGAATTGTCATAAAAAGTTCCATCTAAAAATAATACATCTACACTTTTAACTATATCGTTTAAAGACATTGACCAACGATCCCATTTATCAATATCTGGTAGAAAAAAAGCTGTTTTTTTAGAACCATAAATAAAATACCCAACTGTTTCAGAAAACTCATCTCTATGAGGGACAATTATTGGTTTAATGCTGATGTTCTTTGAAATACGATGAGCCTCATCTCTTTTTAGATTAATCAATTCTATGTTTGAGTCAGAGATTAACTGAGACCAGGGACCATTATTAACTAAATATTCTGACATACGAGTCATTGCAAAAACAGGAATATTCTTTGCTCCTAAAGCCTCCTTACCTAGATACATTAAACCAGTATAATGCCCAATATGGGCATGAGTCAGAAATACACCATTAAATGAAGATTCATAAAGACTAGTCATATATTTAAGTTGATCTGGGAAATTTGGTGAGGCCTCAAATAAATAAAATCCTTGATTATCTGGCAATGTCAATCCTAAAGAAGTTACTTTAAAATCCGAAGACAATTTATTGCAACAATGTTTTTCACATCCAATATGGGGCAATCCCCCATCTTGTACAGTTCCTAAAACAGTTATAATGCTGGTTTTCTGAGAGCTTAAAGACTCAAAAACCAAAAACAATATAATAAGTAATCTTCTTACATACATATTTGATTGATTATCCTACTTAAATTATCCATTATAATTTGATCAGAAACCTTAACATTTCTAATAAAATTATCCTTGTTGTTTATTTTCCTTAATTGGTTTAATTGATTATTATCAATAAAAACTGATGATAATCCTTGAAAAGATGTAAATGAATTATTTGATTTATCATAATTATCTATTGAATTACCTTTACATCTGGCAATTAAATCAATTTCTAATGTTTGAACATTAGGTTTAAAAAGAGCAACTTGTATTATCTTGTTTTCAAGTTTATCATAATCATAATCTGATTTATTATATAAAAATTTTTGTGTCTTTGATTGGCCACTATTTAATCTTCCAATTTGATCACTAGATGTAGTTGAAACTCTACTTGGAGAGGATGAAATATTGTGTTTAAAGAAAGCTTTTTTATTATTGATCTTTAACCACTTGGGGTTGCTTAATTTCAGTAAAAGTTTAACTCTTTTTTTATCATTTTTTGTTTGAGAATAAACTTTTTGAGAGATACTTGATTGAAGAAAGAAAATAATCAAAAAAATATTAAATAACCTATAATGCATATATAACTAATATAGCCTATTTATTTAAAATTATAAATATCAATTTTTATATTATTTTTAAAACATGAATACAGAAATAAAACTTTCTCAAGAATTTGATAAAAAAGATCCTTTAAGAAAATTTAAAAAAGAGTTTATAACAAACAACAATGAAATATATCTTGATGGAAACTCATTAGGAAAACTTCCAAAAAAATCAATAAATAAAGTAAAAAAAGTTTTAGAAAAGCAATGGGGAGTTAACCTAATCAGAAGCTGGAATGATTATTGGCTGAATATGGTATATAAAACATCTTCCAAGCTTGAAAAACTATTCAATGCTTCTAATAATGAGATAATAATTGGTGAATCTACCTCTGTTTACTTATATCAAATTTTATCTTCATTATTAAATTCAAAAAAATACAACCCCCATTTTATTTCTGATAATTTAAATTTTCCATCTGATTTATATATTATAAATGGTATTTGCGATTCAATAAACAGCTCGTCAAAAACTATCATTAATTATAAATCTGAAATTGAAGCAAATATTCAATTATTAAAACAAACAATAAAAGATAAACCTGGAATAGTCACACTAAGTCTTGTTACTTTCAAAAGTTCATGGATTTATCCAATGAAAGAACTCAATGAGTGGGCATTAAAATATAATAGTATTATAGTTTGGGACCTTAGTCACGCAGCTGGCGCAGTTCATATAGACTTTAAAAAAAGTAAAACGCTTACAGCAGTTGGTTGCACATATAAGTTCTTAAATGGAGGCCCTGGCTCACCTGCATATTTATATATAAAGGAAGGTCTTATAAAAAATATAAAAAATCCTATTAGCGGATGGTTTGGTCACTCAAACCCATTTTCCTTTTTAAATAAATTTAATCAAGCTAAAG
>ERZ1049444.1400-NODE-1400-length-18314-cov-8.323840_pt1 | contig 18314 bp, 19 predicted proteins | sample MGYA00383101_ERZ1049444 | MGnify/ENA primary metagenome ERZ1049444 (study PRJEB29581, sample SAMEA5548371) | metagenome | biome: marine; feature: coastal; material: water | depth 50 m | study: Short-term variability in the microbial, nano- and picoplankton...
ATGAAAAAGGAATTTGGACATTAGCCAGATCCTATGTTGAATACTAAAATTTAAATTCTATTTAGAACACTATTTTTTTAGAGTTCTTTTTAAGTAAAGAAGAATCCCCAAGAATAATTTTATTCTTGGGGATTCTATTTTATGGAGAAGTGTTCCGGTAAAAAAAATATAAGTAAACTAGTCATTTAAACTATTCAGATTATAGTTGATTTTAAAGATCATCGAAATGTCCTAGTATATAATTTACATAAACTAAGAAAACAAAAATCACAAAAGCAAATACAGCGATACCATATTTTTCAAAAAATCGTTTTCTTTTTAGTGTACGTATTTCTTTATCAAGATACTTGGCTTCAAACTCAGCTCCTTCAACTTTAAATTTCATTTTACATTGCTCTAGCTTACTCAGGCATACATTACTTAAAGTATTTAAGTACTCTTTTTCTTCATCATGATCCCAACCAGAGCCATAAATATTAGATAGCATAAAATTTGAAAAAGTGAATAAATCGTCTCTGTTTGTTGGTAGTGGCATTGCAATTATTTCATTTTTAATTTTATTTGAGCTTCTGCTTTGTGTTATAAGATGTTGCAATTTTTTAATTTCAATTTGATTATCTACTTTTTTTTCTTCAATTTCTTTTTCAATTTTTAAGGCCTTTTTAGCCAAATTTGTGCTTGAATTTGAAAATCGATAAGGAGTAGACCAATTATCTCCAAAAAGTTTATTACTGGCCCATTTACCCGTATTTTTACCTAATTCTCTAAAAAGACTTTTTTTGAACATTTAACCTGTTTTATATATCCTCTAATTTAATTAAAATTTTTAAAAACGTACTGAAGTTAAGCAATGTATACCAATTCAAGAGAGCTATTTATTGTTATTTCTTTAGATTTTGGTGGGTTTAGATGAAGTTTGTCATCTAAAATATAACCAATAAATGTATGATTTTTTTGTAATGCTAATAAAATTAAACCAGTGATTTTTATTGTTTTAATTTGGTCGTTATTTAAGTAGTTAAAGATTGAGGATGTATTTATTTTCAGACCTTTAACATTAAATAATTCTTCAAAAACATGCCATAATTTTGGGTTTTCGGCAAGTTGGCTTATCATGAGTGATGATAAAGTATCACTCACAATTAATTCATTATATTTATTTTTTGGGATCAATTCTTCTTTTGTACCATCGTTAAGTTGAATGATAACTCTGGTAGGAATATTATTTTTTTGTTTATCTAATAATGAACTGACATAAATATTTAACATGAGTGTATTTGAATCTGAAACTTGTTGAGTTTGTACATCATCATGTCCTAAAATTAATATAACATTAAATTTATTTTCATTGATAATTTTTTTGATTTCTATATTTTGATCGTTCGTTAATAGTGTTGATGTATAATTGATATTATGTTGTTTTGAAATAGTAGGTGGGGTGTGAGTAAGTTCATTTCTAAAAGCAAAGTGAATGTTGGAATCTTTGGATAGTAATGGTAGTGTTTTATTGATGATTTGCTGACCTAATTTAGACCAGCCTAAAACAAAAATTGATAATTTTTCTTTGTCTAAATTTGAATTTTGAGATATCTCTAACTCATTAAGCATTTTGTTCATTTCTTGATTGTCACTCAATTTTAGATTGGTGTTGTCATCCTCAGCAATAGTTATTAACATGTCATCTTTTAATATGATATATTCCTTGTTTGGGTTAATTAATACACTATCATTTTTTGTTTTTATCCCAATTAAAGTCACATCAGAAAGCATGAGCATCGCTTGTTTGAATGTTTTACCCTCAAGTTCGTCTACGTGTAAAAAGTAAATTTCATCTTTGTCATAATCTAAAAAGTCCATTACTACAGCAGAGATATGCTTACTTCTTATTGATTGTGATGTAACATTTGAGATAATTTTATTTTTGTGAATCGGATAAACCTGATTTTTCATAATTTCTGTAAGTAAGGGGATATTATAATCCTCTTTCATTTGAACAATTAGAGGGGTGTTTTGACTTTCAAAATTAATTTTAGATGCTAATATGGTTGTCTCAATATTAAAATCTGGGGTTAAAGTATCATCTAATATAATAACAGATTTAGATTTTACCATATTGGTTCGAGCCAAATCTTGTGAACTGTAAATATCACCAGATCGTGTTATTATTCTAACACCTTTTTGATTTGGGTATTCAAGATTAATTTTTACATTCATTTCAATATTATCCATTCTGTTAAAACAAAGTATTGTAGGTCTAGGTTGATTTTCATTGGCAATTTTAATTTCATTAAACACTTTAAAAATTGAAGAATTCCAACCAATAATAACATAATGGTTAGTGTCAATTACGCTAGATAATCCTTTTTTAAAATTAGTTATAAAATTGGAGACCTTTGCTGCTAAAAATGCTATTATAGTTCCTGAAAATGCAACACTAAAAATCCAATAGAGCAGATTAACAATTTGCACTCCTGGGCTTGATGCAGTTTTTTTAATTCCTAAAAGTTGCATAAGTCTATTCCACCAAAGATTTAATAACGATCCTTCCTCTAAAAGACCTAAACTCATTTCTACAAATAACATTATAACTGCAGCTATTGCACTTGATATGATTAAAAAATAAATAAAATTAGATTTTCTAGCGATGAAGTTTTCAAAGTAATATTTTATATGCCCTTTCATTGTTATGTGTTAAATTTTAAATTCTATTCCGATATTTATACTGTTATCGGTTTTATAAATATCTATATATGGGGTGGAGTGAAATCGATAGGTCCAATCTAAAAATAGATTGAATTTTTGTAATGTATAATACATTCTAGGCTCAAAAAAAACACGATAATCTTCGTTATTAGAAGTGTTAATTTGACAGTAAAGCGACAGATTAATAAATGTTTCTTTTGAGAAATTATATTTCATAAATGTATTTAAGCTGTACCGGGAATTATTGATGTTTTGTTGAGTGCTTAAATTACTATCATACAATTCATCTTCAAAAAACAAGCCAGCTGAAAGATCCCAATAGTTCTCTTTTTTTTTAATCAACCTATGGCGATAACCACCACCAGAAATATAGCGGTGATTCATTCGAAGTGATTTAATATTTTGCGCTTGTAAAAACACAAAAAATGAATTTTCATTTATTCTATAATTATATCTCAATTGACCAGTGAAATCTGAGGATATTTCTGTTCCACCTTCTTTTATATAGTCATAATTTAAAAGAACTCTAAACAAATGCTTATCAATTGTTTTAGATACTTGTTGTGCGGTACTAAATTGAATTAAGTCTAAATTACCAAAACTTAAATCACCCTGAAGACTCATAGCATAAGAAAATTTATTTTCGTTATCTATCATCATATTCTCAGTATTAATTATGGTTTGTGCAGTGCCAACAAGACTAAAAAAAAGAAATAAAAAAAGAATAGAAATTTGTTTGTAGAGTAAGTACATGTTTAGTTTTTATTAATTAAGTTTCCTATACTAATGTTTTTAAATGTTCGTATATCATTACCATAGCTAGGGTATCTAATTCACAGTATTTAAATAATGATTTTTTAATACTATCTCGCTCCTTCTTTGACATGTCTACAAATTGAAGTTTTGAATATGCTGTAAGTGCTGCACCCCCATCAGATATAGTATCAAGACCAGATATAAAATGTTCTAATTCTTCTTTACCAAATTGATTAAAAATAGGGGGTAATAATTTATAAGGATTTGTTACTTTTTGATCTTTAATTTGAATCCATAAATGCTCCTCACCAAAATTTATACTGGTAAGATTAATCTCAGAAATGGGTTTAGAATATTTATTTTTTAAAAAATCGCAGGTATTTAAAATCGCGGGTAAGACTGCCTTGATGGAATTTGAACCTTTGGTTAGTGGGTTGTAATAGTAATCAAGAATAATTAATCTTAAGTCTACCATCGGTCTATCTGTTTTCCAATGGTCTGAATCTTTTGACCTTGGAGTAGTAATGGTTTTTATAAATGAAATAAGTTCATTTTTTTCAGGGTAATCGCTTTCATTTAGTTGATCCCTTATTGCATTTAAGATACTATTTTCGTGTGTTGCAAATCGAAAAATAGTACCTCGGTCATTATCCAATGATTTTTTGAGTGCTGCAACAAATTTGAAATTTGGAAATTCACCAGGATTCGCATTAATGTATTCAGAGGCATGTTCAATTGTTCCATCGGCATGGCACATATGATGTGAAAACTGAAAAGCAACTTGTTCATAAGGGTGTCTTCCTTTATTGAAGGGTAAAGCAACTGCGCTAGTTTCAAAATCTATGAAATGTAAAGGAAATGACCAACTATCCATTTCTTCTTTTAAAGCTGTTTTTTCTACATAAGGTACCGAGTTTGTCTCTAATGTCTTCTCCACTTGAATCCAGCGACGCTCTCTAGAACTTATGGCATTAGGTTCGTCAACGACTTTAAAATCATCTTGATTCAATTGATGTAAAAACAAACGATTTTCTTCTAAAAGCTTTTGCCCTCTAAAATTCCATATTTCAAAAACATTAGGTAAATTAAAATCAGTCTCTGTCCAATTATGTTGCTTTGAAAAACAATACTCAAAACCAGATTTAAAGCCTGCTTTTTTTTGATCTGGACCAATTTTAAACTCACAGGATTTACATTTACTATAATTTGTTGGCCAGTTTGGATAAGAATTATTTTGATAATTATTCTTTAGTAATGGTATAGCCTGGAGAAAAGATAAATTTTCTGAGTATTTATACTTCTCATTAATTATTGCTTCGACAATTTTTGAAACATTTACTTCTGAAAGAACTGATGTTTTTTGTGCCTCTTCCGGTGAAATTAATACTTCAACATCTTTACGGATATCTCCGTTGGCCGGCAAACGGAACATTTGATTCAGGCCGTCAATAGTTGCCACTTTAGATTTATCAGCCATTAAAAAATATGCCTCAAAATAGAGCTCTGGAATACATTTTTTTGCAACATAAGTTTGGAATGCAATATCAAATAAATAGGGTCTCCAGCTACTTCGAATATCACCGCGGGTGCCAATAAAAGTATTTGCCTTGGTTGAATCAAAAGACTTGGCTTTAACTTCAATAAGGCGCACTTGGTTGCCTCTTTTGACTAAAATATCTGTCATTACAAATAGGCCGTTATACAAAAAAGCAGCCTCATAAATAATAACTTCATCTTGTTTTAATAATTCAAGAGTTTTATTGTATGCTTTCTCATAGGCACCATAAGGAGCATCAACAAAATTCCCTCCAGGATAAGACAAACGTGCTAGTGCCTCAACTTGAAAACCACCTTCAGCCAAGGAAGCAAGGAAAGTATTGTCATCTTCCTTGTTTTTGTAGGATTTGTTTCCAGTGAAATAAAGTTTATTTGGACATGAAAGTCCAATTTTAAAACGAGATTTAGAGAGAACTTTCATATTAGATTTGAATGTATAAGTAATAAAACTAAAAGTTGAATACTATCTTAATCTCTTAATTCTTTCTCTTGAACGCTTTATTTTTTCACGGATATCTTTAATTTTCTCTCGTGTTTTTGCAATTTTATCTTTTTCCCTGTCAATTTCTCTAGCAAAGCGCTCCCAGTCTCTTTTCTTTTGAGCACGTATACTGTGCTTATTGGCTGTTGAGGATGCAGATTTCAATCGGCGAGAATAATGATCAGCATCTCTGCTTTTTCGAATTCGAATTTTTGCCATGTCATCCCTTGAATCTGCAATTCTAGATTTTTCTCGATCAATGTCTCTTTTGTAACCTTCAATTTGGCGTTTTATACTATCTATACTCATATTATTTGGTTTTAAAGATTATAAATTATTGGATTAGATGCACCCCTCTTTTTTTTATGTGCCACTGATTTATTGATATAAAGATCTCTAACTTTTTTTGATGTAACCTGTCCATCAAAACCGTAACCTATATAGGTTTGACCAAATTTTTTTGATCCTTGATTATATTGTCTTTCTATGGCATACCATTTATGTACCTCAAAAACTTCAACAATCAAGCCTTTATACTCACTTAACACATATTTTATCTGACCTGATCTGGGGTCTTTCATACGCCAACGTTCTTTCGTTGCCATGTAAATTTTATCTGTTCCTGAGGCATTTTTATAAGACCCATTAATATTAATTATAATTGTATTGCTAGGAATTGAATTTAGCGGCACGGCATTATACTTACGTTTCACTTCCTCACAAGACATCAATCCATTTTCGATTGAATTTATTCCTCCCTGGATATTTCCACTAACAAATTCGTTAAAAGTGGGAATGTATTTGAAAGTATCTATTAAACTGGCTTCAATTTGAAAAGCTGTTTTTTCGTTTAATCCATGCCTAACAATAATATGTTCAACAGAATTACCTTTATTTAAAATAGATTGTATGTGATCTAATTTTTCAGTACCAACTTTTCCATCTTTTGCATCTTTCAAATGATTAAAAACACGGTTACCAGTACCTTTTCCAACATAAAAAGGAGTTTTAGTCTCTTGATTTACCAATAAATAAACATAATATTTTAATTCTGATTTTGTTTTTTCATCAAACATTATCTATTGTCTTTTATTAAGTTTTCAATTTTTTTCGCATCAGAGATTGAGAAATTTTCTGCTCTAATCCCTCTAGAACCTTTACTAGAGATAATAATCGTTGAGTTTATTAATCGGCGATCAACCTTTACATAAGAAATATCTGAAAAAGACAGAAACGCTCGGTCTACTCCAATAAGGTATTTATTTCGTTTTAAATACGTTACTCCATCTTGATCAATAATTAACCTGTCTGGAGTAAAAACATTACCTCCCAAAATAAGTTTTGAAGAAAACTCAAATGAAAATGGCTTTTTGGAACGGTTAACGGTGTCAATGCCTGAGGACTTGTGACCACAACTAGGACAAAAGTTTTCATTTCCAGTTAATGTGTATCCACATGAAGTGCAAAACCCCATTACAATGCTTTATTGTTGTCTTGAAGCTTTCCCTAAGCTCAAGTCATTGTCCATTAGTTTTTTTGCAGATTTATCTTTGATTTGAACTTTAACACCATAGGTGTTTTCAAATAAATCCTCTACATCACCAACTTTCATTGTTCCTTTAATTTTAACATCTTCCTTAGATGTGGTGTCAACTTTTTTTGCTGTTTTTTTATTAAGTGCAGCTAAAGTTAAATCACCATCAGCAATCATATTTCCTTTGTAAAAAACTAAAGAAAGATTGAATGAAGATTTAAAATCTTTAGAAATTGTTTTTAATTTTTTGTTTGGCGCAATTGAAAACTCTGCGTTATTAAAATGATCTTTTATTGAATCGAATAGTCCCATGATTTTTAAGTTTTATTATTCCCATTTTCCTTTTTCACAACCCTGAGCTTCTTTTTCTCGGTTCAATGCTGTTAATGTTAATTCATCTGTTCTTCCCCCATTTGAGTAGTAGTATCCTCCTTCACCTGTTCTCCAAGTTACTTGAACAAATAATCCAAAAATCTCATCAAATTCCTCTTCAACTGTCTTTACTTTTTTTCTCCCAGTTAAGGAAATTTTACCAGAGCCTATCTTTTCTCTTACCTCAGAGAGTGTTTTGTCATTATCTAACTGTGGTAGACTACCTCCTTTTTTTGCAATTTTCGCAACATCTGAAGAATGAAAGTGAATGGACAAATATGGGAAATGTTTATTAAATTCTTTTTTAATAGTTTTTAATTTCTTAGATCCTGTTGTTGTGACTTCTCTTGCCATATTGTTTTATTATTAAAAAAAAACCTACAGAGAAAAATTCTGTAGGTTAATTGGTTAAAATGAAATTATAATTTTCCTGCTTGTGTTAGCGTCATGCTATTATCTGCTAATTTTGTGTCATCAGCATTAGATATTTGAGCCTTAATTCCAAAGGTTTCCATAAAATAACGTTCTACATTTTCAACACGACTTCTGGCGCCAAGATCAAGCTCTCCGCCAGCACTATCTGTTTTGGACAGTTCGCTAATTTTTGTTTTTTCATCTGCAAATTGATTGCCTTTATAAAGACGAATGTTACAATTAAACTCTTCGGTAAATTGTCTTTTTATACTTTTTACAGTACTTGCTTTTGTAACTCTAATAGTTGCCATAGTAATATGTTATACATTTTAACCTACTTCTTTTTTTAGTTGTGTTTCAGCTTGTTTCAACTTATTCTTAAAACTAAGAAAATTAAACACCATATTTTGTACATATTTTGTACATAATGATATATTTAGAATAAATGTTTGTTGTTTACTATGTGAATTTAAATTATGAAAAGTGGATTCACTATATTAAATTGTTTAATCAAGAAGCATTTAAAATACTCTAACAGATTAATTTATTTTATTTGAATTTCATCAAGAAAAATAAACATTGCCTTGCTTTCTTATAGGCGAATTCTGCAAAAAAGCCAAATAAAGTTATTTAATTAGTGTGAATATGAGAGGTGTAAATAGTATTTCTTGAAAGATTTAATCAAAATACTCAAGTAAATATTTTTCTGAGAAAAATTTAGGATATAATTTTTCTGATTTTTTTTGATAATCATTCAATATTTTAATTCTGTTTTGATTGTAAAAATGGTATTTAAAAATTGTAAAGTAAAGTAAATATATATTTTCATATGATCTAACAAAATTATCTATTGAAATAGAATCTATCCATAATTTACACATTTCTCTATTGCCAATATATTGATAATACAAGATAGACATTAATCCAAAATGTTCATAATGTTCAAATTTGTATATGTAAGTAAAGTTGGTCTTAAGTTTAAATTTATTAATGATCCATTTCATTACTTCAAAGTTTTTTGTAATGATTGCTGTGGTTATAATCTCAAAATAAAAATCGATATTAATTGTATTGTTTTTATTAATTAAATTATCATAGTCCTCTAATATTTTTATATGATTTTTTTCTTTAAAAAAGAGTTTTTGTGCTATGATTCTGCTTTTAAGAATGGGATGAAAATTAGATTTCATATTACATTTATGAAAATTGTTTTTTGGTTTATTTTTAAAAAATGAGTCTAAATTTAACACGCCCATACAAAAAGCAGTAACATTGTCTCTAGTAGTATGTTTTAATAAGAATGAAATAATATTGCCATAGTAACTGCTTAGCTTATAATAATCTACATAAATTGAAATAATTATATCTTGAAAATTTAAATTTAAAAGAAGTTTATCACTAGCTTTAGATTCCATATTTATTTTGAACAGTAAAGGACCAACGTTGTTACCTATATAGGCTATTTCGTCAAAAGTGAAATTTTTGATTTGCATTTTTTCTAATGAAAATATACGAGTCAATACCTCAAAATTTTGATCGATCATAAGTTCTCTTAAAATTTGAGCAAGCTTTAAGATAAAATTGCTGTTTGTATGTAAACGATTATCTATATACTGAGGGAGTTTTTCTATTTGATCCTCTTGCATAAATCTCACTATTTCGAATTCATCTTTCCAACGATTTTTTAAATGAAAGTTGATAACATAATCATTATAATTTTTATAACCATTAAACTTACACAATGTGTCTAAAGTATAATTACTAGGTTTTACAGTTTTTACAATTCCAAAAAATCTTCTGATAGTGTTGTAATTAAGCTCATAACCAGTTTCTATGTAAATTATTTCGCTTAAACGTTTACAATCGTTATAATTTTTTATTTCAAACCCAATTTTTTTTTCTGTGATTTGTTTTAACTTGTCTACCATAGAAGCAAATGTACAATATGTGTACAAGTATTTTTAATATTAACAACTATTTTTAGAGTAATTAAAAATATTTTTATTTATGAAAACATGCATGTCATTATTGCTAATTGTCTTTTTGGTAAGCTGTTCAGAGAAAAAATCTCCTAACTCAAAATTTGCTCAATTAGACGAACAGTTAGAAAACTCAAAAACTACGAACAAGAATTCATTAAATCTTGAGGCTACAATAAAGGTAATTTTCACACTAGATGAGGCAATAAAAAATGTTAAAGATGTTCAAGAATATACAGAATATCTTTACAAACAAGACATGACTGGGGTAGCACCAGATGTTATTAGTTGTTATCAAAAATTATTACCAGTTTTAGACAATCTTTATGATGCTGAGGCGGAAAAGGAAATTGGAGAGTCTGTCTGGATGGCGTTCTCTGAATTTGGGAGTGTTAGTGCTGTAGCTGTAAACTCAGGAATTCAAATTTATGAGGGAGATATTATTAGAGGAAGTTTAAACCTCGCAAAAGCTGGCGCAGATGCCATGGAAATAGCTGGTGATCGTTATGAGAGAGAGTTAGAAGTCTTAAAAAAGATAAAAAAAGTAAAGGATAACTACCTGGAGTATGTTAAATTTTCTAGTCCTATTTTTCTTAAATATATGACCGAATGGGATAAACTTTGTGCTCAACGAGATCAAGCTTACATCTCTCTTTATAATTATAATTATTCACAAGTAGTAGAGTTTGCTAACAGAGCATTGGAGTTATCTCCTAACGATCGTGAGTCTATTCTTATAAAAGGTTTTGCCATGCTTTCATTGAATGCTAGTATCAACTCTGAAAAAGAACAAGAAATTTCAAAATTTAATGAAGTAGAAACAATAATTACATCTTATTTTGAAAGATTTCCGTCATCTACTGCACCCGCCTTTGTCTTGAAAGGTATTTTAGAGTATCAGAAAGGTAATGTAGAAAATGCACTTACATCATTTGACGAGGCTTCTATTTTATACCCCAAACAAAGTGAATCTCTTTTGGATTTAATGAATATTTTTAAAATTAGAAGCTCTATTTTTAGGTCTGTAGAATCTGAATTCATTGTTAAAACCTATAAGAGTACCATGGAAGGTTTTGGTAATTTCAGTCCAAACTTTCAAAAAGCAATTATTCACAGAAATTTAGGGAATGACAAAAAAGCATTAGAAGAAATAAAACGTCATTTTTTTAGGAGAGGTAATCAAGTGGTTCAAGATTATTTACCTGGTGATTTAAATTTTTGTAATAAATATTTACCAACTATTTTTTCTCAGATGTTTATCGAACGTCCTTTTGTTGATATTGAGGTTTCGAAAGGGTCTTTAATAGATCCTAAGAATTCTCTACGTGTCAAAATGACAAATAACTCTAGTCGATTTATTGAGAACGTTCGCTTGTTTTTATGTATTCACTTTACAGAAAGCTATAAAGACAACTATCAGGTTTTTAAAGTTCCCAATGCTTTAAACAGTCTTCCACCATATACAGAAAAAGATTATGATGATCCAATAGAGGTTAATTATGAATGGTTAGGAAGCAAAAAAATAGTGCCTGAAGATATTGTAAAACTAAGGGGAGTAATTATCACGGATGATATTGTTTCATGGATCGATGAAAAGAGTTTTAAATTTCAAATAGCAAAAGATCGCTCTGAAAAATATGGTAAACTAAAAACAGATTTGCCAAAAGAATTAGTTTCAGCTCTAGAGGCATCAGATATTTCTGTAGATGAAGGCTATGTGTATAATGATATCACATTTTCGATACCAAAAGAACTTATTGCTTTGGAACCTTATGCTACCATAAATGACATAAATTCTATAAATCCAATACAACCAAAATCAAAACAAATTGATGCACAACAATTGGTTTATAAATTTCGAACAAGGGTTAGTATGGACAACCTAAAAGAGATACATATAGTTACAAATTCTGGAGGTATAAAAATTCCAATTCCAAAATCTAAATAAAATGGCAATAATTGATGTACTAAAATACGAGGGTCCAAACGATGAACTTGTTTGGAAATGGTCTCCAAAAAACGGAAATCAAAAACGTGAAAATCAATTGAGAATAGGGTCTCAATTGGTGGTCAATGAAAGCCAAGATGCCTTCATGTTTAAAGGCGGTAAGTTATTAGATGTTTTTGGAGCTGGTACGCATACACTTACAAGCTATAATATCCCATTTCTAGCTGATGTAATAGGTCTTGCTTTTGGAGGGGATACACCTTTCACTGCTGAGGTTTTTTACGTAAACAAAGCCCTATCACAGGATGCTAAGTGGGGTTTGATGCCTTTTAATATCATTGAACCAAATTTTAAAGTTCCAATTCCTATTACTTGTAGAGGAAGTTATTCTGTAAAGATTGTAGACTCTAGAAAATTTTTAACTGAAATAGTAGGGGTATCTAGCCTGTACAATCAATTAGAATTGCAAAAATTATTCAGAGGAATAATTACTGAATCAACAAAAAATGCAATTTGGAAACTTTCCAAAGATCTAGATTTAGGTCCTCTAGAATTGGAATACATGGTTAAAGAGTTAAGTAACAGTATTCAGCCAGCGATAAAGAATGCAATGTCTGAATATGGTTTAGAAATTAATTTTTTCAGTGTCGAAGGAATATCTGTAGTAGATGAAGATGAGCGAGTAAAAAAAATTGTAGAGGATTACCACCGTATCATGGCTGATGATATGGAAGAAAAACTCCGACTCAAACGTAGAGCCGAACAGTTAAACGTATATAAAGTTGAACGAACTTTTGATACTACTGAGGCAGCTGCTACCAATATTGGTGGTGGTGAAGGTGGGGATGGTTCTGGAGGCTCTGGTATCTTGGGTACTGTTGTTGGTCTTGGTATGGCCATGCCCTTGGCAAATCAAGTAGGTGGGATGGTCCAAAACCAAATGAATACTGGTAATTTGGCTAATCCTACAAAGCCCTGTAGTAAGTGTAACACTGCTCTTCAATCTACAAGTCTTTTTTGTGGAAACTGTGGTAAAGCACAGGCTAATTCTGAAACTCTACCAAATAAAAACACAGAAAAAACAGTAAAATGTGATAAATGTACTTTAGATTTTTCACCTAAATATAAATTTTGCCCAAATTGTGGTGATGGTTATAATCCATGTCCAAAATGTAAAATTGACTTAGATGTTGATGCAACGATTTGTAATGCTTGTGAGTATGTTCTACCAATAGTTTGTGAGTGTGGTAGCCAATGTCCACCAGAATCAAAATTCTGTTCAAATTGTGGTAAAAGCCTAAGTCAATAAATTAAATAGCACTAGACATGAAATGTAATCATTGTAAAAATCCTGTTAAAGAACAAGATGTTATTTGTGAATGGTGTGGTCGAGAAATTACTTTATTTCAAAGTAATGATGATATGCATCCAGTTAATAAGTTTGAAGAGGAACTTAGGGAGATTGAAACTCAGGCAAGAAATGAAATTCAAGCACGCATAGATAAAAGAAACAACAGTACAAAGGAAGGGTTCATAGGTAAAATATTTGGCACTACAAATTTTGAACAATGGGATGAAGACCATGAAGAAGCAGTAAAACAACAAGTCTATAAGTTACAAGCCAAAGCAGTTGCAAATTTTGTTTTGCCTTCAAATCCAAAAATTCTAAGAGAAATTTTAGAGTTTGCAGATAACAACTATAGGCTCAATAAGGTTAGTTTTTGGGACGATGACGATGAAAATAAAAATAGACTACAACTATCTTTAGCTTGGTTGCATTTATTTCAAATAACCAAAAATAAGCTTGGTATAGAAAACAATAGAAGCAATGTCAATAAAATGGTCACATATTTAAATAAAAACTCTAACCTAAAATGGGGCCTAATAGTAATTGCTGTTTATGTTTTTTTATTTTTAATCATAGGATTAGTGAATTATTTCCAGGAACAATAATTTATTTTAGGAGTAATACTATTTAGAAGATGTGTGAGAAATTGAATGTTTTTCCTGTCTTAATTTTGACATTTAATATGTGAATTTAGACACTCATTTTTAATCACCTTTATCCTAAATCCTTTGCTTAAATACGTTATTAAACCTGAATTTACAGTTCAAGCTAATGATTACAAAAATTGTACTAATTCATTAAACTATTTTTATATAAACTAAACATTATGAAAACTTTTTTTAAACATATTGCCAAGGAATTTTTAAATTTTGGAATTGGTTGGGCGCTCGGACTTATTTCAGTTGAATTAGTTCTATTATTTTTTGAAGAAAAAGGAATTATGAACCTTTGGGGTTTCTGGTCAGACAAAATGGTAGTTGAAGAATCTACTTTTTCAGTTATTCAGTGGCTTACTTCAGCTATTATCGGATATGTGGTAATGAAACAAGTTAATAAAGTTATAATTAAAATATTAAGCTCAAATCAATCACCAGCCAAAGATTAACTTTTTGGTGTTGAGTGAATTCTTTTAGGTTCTTGCCACGGTGTAAATTAGGCATACTAAGTATACACTTTCTTACTCTGAAAACAACGAGCAAGCAGAATGGGTTTATTATGTTTTGAATACCGAGAGTCTTTTAGGTAGTACAAAAAGAACAAATAACTTTAAAATTGATGATAAAGTTAGTTCGGGCTCAGCTCATCCAAGTAATTATAAATATACAGGTTATGATAGAGGTCATTTAGCTCCAGCTTCTGATATGAAGATTTCTAGAACAACAATGTCAGAGTCTTTTCTAATGTCAAATATTAGTCCTCAAAACCCATCATTTAATAGAGGTGGATGGAAAAAATTAGAAACCCTTGTTCGAAGTTGGGCTCAGAATTATGAAATCCATGTTGTAACTGCTGGTGTATTAAGTTCTAAATTACCTAAACTTGGCAGCAGTAATGTGTCAATACCAAAATTATTTTATAAGATAATTTATGCCCCATCAGAGAAAAAAATGATTGGCTTTTTGTTACCAAATATTAAAATCAAAACTGGACTAAATAATTTTGTTAAAAGTGTAGATGAAATTGAAGAAATCACTGGAATTGATTTCTTTTATGATTTACCTGATGAAGATGAAAACCTCTTGGAATCAAATGTTGTATTAAGTGATTGGAACTTTACTAACTTCTCAATCTCCTCCTCTGTTAAGAACAATTATTCATCATCAATATCTAAATCAATATCTAAATCAATATCGGTTCAATGTAAGGGGGTTTCAAAATCAACTGGTGCTAGATGTAAAAATAAAATCAAATCAGAAAATCAGTATTGTTATTTACACAAAAATCAATCATTAGATTATAAAGTGCCAAAGAAATCAAATGATGTGGGTAGGTGTAAAGCTACAACCAAAGCAGGTACTCAATGCAAAAGAAGTGCATCAAGTAGAAGTAAATATTGTTGGCAACACAAGTTATTCTCTCCAAAACAATAATTTATTCTCAAAAATAATTGTGGAGGAATTTTGATAGTATTTTTTACATGTACAATATGTGTACAATAATGCTAACTTTTAATTTTTATATTTAAAATAAAAATGAGTTCAATCACAGATAAACCAATCTCTACTCTAAACCAAGACCTTTTAAAGGTTGAAAAATATAGTTTAGCACTTTCAAATTTCATTATTAGAAGTGATACTCCAATAACCGTAGGACTTCAAGGGGAGTGGGGAACAGGAAAAACTTCTCTAATGTCACTTCTTCTTGAAGATTTTAATAAAAAAAATATTGCTTGCTCTTGGGTTAATACTTGGGAGTATAGTTTATTTCGTAATGCAAATGAAACAACCCCTGGTGTATTGAGAGGGATGCTAGAAAAATTAAAAGAATCTTGTAAAAGCAGAGGTATTTGGACCTTGAAAGATGATACAGAACAGAAATTTAAATCTGCAGCTCGTTTTTTGGGAGGTTTAGCAAATCAGATTGTTGCAAATCAAACAGGTATTGATGTTAAGGGCGCTGTAGATGGTGGAGGAAGTCAAAAATCTTCAGCAGAAGTTGCAGAAATTAAAGCTTTAATTACTGCTTTAATTGCAGATTTGATAAAAGATCCTAAAAATCCAATAGAAAAAGTTGTCTTTTTTGTAGATGATTTAGATCGTATTCCACCTGGAGATGCAGTGGAGGTTTTGGAAGCACTTAAGAATATTTTTGACATTCCAAATTGTGTATTTATACTAGCTATTGATTATGACATTGTAGTCAAAGGTTTGGAAAGTAAGTTTGGTCCTAAAACAGATGAAAATGAACGAGAGTTTCGTTCGTTTTTTGATAAGATTATTCAGGTTCCATTTTCAATGCCAACGGGTACTTATGATATTGAGAATTTTTTAGTTGAGAAACTTAAAAGCCTTGGAACAGATATACAAGAGGAAGAGAAAGAAATGTATGTAAAAGCTGTTAAGTATAGTATTGGATACAACCCTAGAAGTTTAAAACGGTATTTAAATGCTTTTAGTTTAATCAATCACCTAAAAGAAATTGAATTAGATGATGAGCAACCTAGAGGTGATGATTTTATGTTGTTTGCTGTTTTAGGAATTCAAATTTCATATCCTAAGATTTTTAGATTGCTTTCTCAGAAACCTAATTTCCCTGAATGGAGCAAAGGGTTTGGAAATAAATTCGGCATTGAATGGGACGCAGTTCAAGAAAAAATTAAAAAGTTTGGAGAGTCTAACCTTATTGATGAGGAGTGGGAACAGGTAACCTGGGGTGCTTGTCAAAGTGATTCTTATCTTAGAGCACGTGCGTTCTCAGTTTTAGAATTACTTAATATGTTACGAGACAAATATAAAGACACATTAGAAGATGAACTAGAAACAGCCATGACATTTGCTTCAATTACAAGTGTTGACGATGATGTTGAAACAAAACAAGCGGTACAGAAAGTAGGAAATAAAACTATTTTTGATGGCGTACAGACTAAGCTTTCACAACTTGCTGAGGAAGGATTTACGGAACAAGCCGTTAAGAATTATGCTGATTTGTGGTCTCCGCTAAGTGAGGTTGAAAAAAACAATACTAAATACAGAATATCATTTGCTAAAACTGGAACATCTTTTAATGATGAGACACGTGAGGGTAGAGGTAAAAAACAACTCATATATTGCTCAAATCCCTCAAAAAAAGCACTTGGAATGAAAATTTGGGTAAAGAAAAACACCGGAAAGGTTACATCTTTATTAGAAAATATAAAATCCACATATAATTTACAGGAAAGTGAAAACATTTATATATCAAAGGACAAAGATTTAATAATTGAATATAATATGTTTACTGACTTAAAAGAGAACTACAGTGAATTGATGGGATATATTGTAAAACAAATAACGAGTTAATCCACAACATTTTTAAACTTTAACATTATGAAAAAAACTTTTCTTTTCTTTAGTGCCTTATCGGTACTTATCATGACCAGTTGTAAATCAACTTTAGCTAGTGCAACCTCCACACCTCTCTCTGTCACGGAAAATATTAGACCATTGGATGCTGATATTACTGTTGATACAAAAAAGGAAATATCGGGTCAGTCAAAAACATTATATTTTTTATTTTTTAGACTTAGTGGAGATTCAAAGTATGCCGAGGGAGTTGACTATTCGACCAAATCAGGACTATTTTCAACTAAGGTCAGTAGAGCCAAAGCTGCCGCAGCATATAAAGCTGTAAAGAATTCAGGTTGTGACGTCATAGTTCATCCTAATTATGAGGTTAATATTGAGGACTATGTTTTCTTTAAAAAAATTCAGGTAAAAGTAACCGGTTATGCAGGCACAATAAATAGTATTTACCAAAGAGAGTACTGCTCACCATGCAGTGATAACTACAAAGGATTAGAAATTAAAAACTAAGGAATTATGAAGAAAATTATAACAATTATTTGTCTTATGACCTTTATTGGGATTCAGGCACAGGATATACAGGGCGGTTTAAAACTATCCGTTAACCTACCAATGTTCTCAGGCGATGTTGATAACACAAAAGGTAAAGTCGGTTATAGTATTGGCTATTTTGAGAGCATGATGCTAACAAATAATATTGCTCTTGAGGGAGAAATAAACTATACACATGTTGCATACCAATTAGGACAAGGGGATGACTTTACGTTTGAGGATGATATTAACTTTTTTGAGATACCATTGATGGTGAAGTATGTATCCAATGACTTCCATATAGGAGGTGGGTTTCAGTATTGTCTTGGTTCAGTTACGGATTTTGGACCTATTGTTGACTTGACTTATTATAACGATAATTTGAGGTTTGGCGCTAGAGCTTTCCTTGGTTCTGATAAAAGTTTAACGGGGAATTCAATGACTAATATATCTGCTTATATTGGGATTGTAATTTTTTAATTTAATGTTTAATATACTTTTTCACATGCTCCTTTTAATGTCTTTTAATCAAAAAAGCCAAAGGGAGTGAAGTCGAACTATTTTGGGAAAGATTTGAGTAAACTAAATCAAATTTAATTCTCATTTCTTCCAAGTGCCACCGTATTTATAAGCGTTGTTATTGGCTTTAACTTTAAGTAAGCAGTCTTCACATACAAACACCCATTCCTT
>ERZ1049444.1406-NODE-1406-length-18266-cov-30.794685_pt1 | contig 18266 bp, 17 predicted proteins | sample MGYA00383101_ERZ1049444 | MGnify/ENA primary metagenome ERZ1049444 (study PRJEB29581, sample SAMEA5548371) | metagenome | biome: marine; feature: coastal; material: water | depth 50 m | study: Short-term variability in the microbial, nano- and picoplankton...
AATCGAAAAAGTAGTTCGTATTCGGACTGGCGAAATGGATCTCGACGCACTTTAGTCTTATGAAGAAACATGCTCGTGTTGTTGTCATTGGTGGCGGCATTGCTGGCTGTTCTACCTTATATCACCTAACTCAAGAAGGCTGGTCAGATGTAGTTCTTGTAGAGCGCAATGATCTTACGAGTGGAACGACTTGGCACTCAGCAGCTCAGGTAACTAATTTCGGTATGAATCAAACAATGGTTGGGCTAAAAACTCACTCAATAAACCTATACAAAGAATTAGCTAATGATCCTGCTCATCCAATCAACTATAACCATGCAGATGGAGGAATACGCCTAGCAAATACTGAACAGCAAATGCAGGGCTATCGTCACTTTGCCTCGATGGCTCGAGGAATGGGTGTTGATTTTGAGGTTATTGATGCTAAAGAGTGTAAACGTCGCCATCCATTAATTTCAACAGATAATTTGGCTGGAGGACTTTGGGATCCTCTTGATGGGGACATTGATCCATACCAGTTATGTCATTCATTAACACGTAGGGCACGTAAAGCTGGTGCAGAAGTTTATACCGACACTCCAGTTACTGCGCTCGAACAATACAAAGATGGTACCTGGAAAGTAATAACTGAGCATGGTGACATTGATTGCAACATTATTGTTAATGCCTGTGGCTATAGGGTCAATGAAGTTGGAGCAATGATGGGTGTTCATCACCCTGTAGCGTCAATGGAGCACCAATATTTCTTAACTGAAGATATTCCTGAGATTGTGGAGGCAGGTCACCGAATGCCTCTTCTACGTTGTCCAATATCTGACTATTATTGTCGCCAAGATAAGAATGGACTATTGATTGGTTTTTATGAGCAGAATTGCAAGACATGGGGAATGGATGGTATTGATCCAAATTTTGTTAATGCACTATGCCCAGATGATTTAGAAAGAGTGGCTGACGTATTAGATGGAGCATTTGAGAGGATGCCAGCTTTAATGAATGCTGGAATTCGAAGTATTATTAATGGCCCTATTACTTACACAATTGATGGGGCACCTCTGGTTGGAAAAATTCCAGGAAAGGAAAATGCTTTTTGTATTATTGGGCTTCGTGCTGGTTTAGGTGAAGGTGGTGGTCATGGCTGGTTACTCGCTCAACAGATCGTTCATGGTGAGGCTTGTTATGACACCTGGTGTATTGATCCTCGCAGATTTACCTCACATACCAATGTTGAAATGACCTCTCTTAAAGCGATTGAAGATTATCAGAATGAGTTTCGCTTTCACTTTCCTCATGAACATCGCCCGGCAGCACGTCCAGCAAAAACTACTTCACTTACTCCAGTAATGGCAGCAAAAAATGCTTCGTTTACTGTCGTTAATGGATGGGAACGTGTTGAATATTTTAAACCTTCTGAGGATTTTCAGCCTTCACTGTCATTTCATTTTGATGAAACGTTTGACATCGTTGCGAGAGAGGTTAGCAACGTTCGTGATAATGTTGGGCTGTGTGAAGTTAATGGTTTTAATCGTTTTGAAATCACAGGTTCAGACTCTCAGAGCTTTATTGATCGCTTGTTCTGTGGGAACATCACGCATAAACCTGGTCGAGTTGGATTAGGTTATCTTCTTAATGATTTTGGAATGGTGAAAAGTGAAGCAACTATTGCCAATATTCCTGCCTCAGATCGAGGACCTAATCGAATGTGGTATGGCTCAGCTGCAGCATCAGAATTTCATGATATGGATTGGTTAAGTCAACACATTAACCCTGATGAAAATGTAAAAATCAAAAGCCTAACAAATGATCAAACCACTCTTATTGTTGCTGGGCCAAAGGCTAGAGAGGTAATCTCGGCATGCAGTCGTGAAGACTGGAGTAAAGAAGCCTTTCCATGGCTTAGCGTGAGAGAGTGTTTTATTGGCTTTTCAGCAGCAACTGTTATGTCAGTCAGCTTCTCTGGGGAGCTGGCCTATGAAGTTCATGTACCTAACTCTTCACTTTATGCAGCGTATCTTTCTCTCTCAGAAGCAGGCAAAGAATATGGAATGACACTCTTTGGCTCAAGGGCCGTAGAATCAATGAGAATGGAAAAAGGATTCCTGGCATGGAAGTCTGATCTGTTAACCGAGTTTGACCCTTTTGAAACCGGTCTTGATCGCTTTGTTAACTTAAACAAGGATAACTTTATTGGTAAAGCTGACTTAGAAAAACGCTTTAAACATGGCCCAAATCAGAAGCTTGTTTGCCTCAGCATAGATTGCAATCATGCACCTGCTCATGCTGGTGCCTCACTAATGGAAGATGGTAAAGTTATTGGAACAATAACTTCGGGTGAATGGGGACACAGAGTAAACGTAAACTTAGCATACGCCTTCGTAAATCCTGATAAATCAGAAATAGGAAATAAAATGATGCTGGACCTATTAGGAGAAATGATTCCATCAGAAGTTATACCACTAGGGCCCTATGATAATAGTTATAGTAGAATACTAGCGTGATAGAATCTATGACACCCAAAAAAGTATTGTAAATATCAAGCCTATTTTTTAATTCACCTTAATGGGCAGGTCTAGCAATAAATCGATAACATGGCTGTAGCCATCAGGCCCGAGACCAGCTACTACAGCATCAACAACTGAAGAAATATAAGAAACATGGCGAAATGATTCACGCAAATGTGGGTTTGAAATATGTAGCTCAACTTTATATCCTGAATAGGATTTCAATGCATCATGAATCGCTATTGATGTATGAGTATAGGCTGCGGCATTGATTACAATTGCGTCAATCTTTTCAGTGATTGCATTTTGAATCCATTCGACAATCTCCCCTTCATAATTAGACTGCATAAATTTCACATCATGCCCGTCTTTGAAGGCCTGTTCTTGACAATCCTTTGTAATACTTTCTAACGTATCCTTGCCATAAATTTCCGTCTCACGTGTGCCGAGAAGATTTATATTAGGACCATTTATGACGTAAATATTCATCTAATTATTACTTAGTTTTTTGTTAATTGCCTTAATAGCGAGTACATAGCTATGCATGCCAAGCCCACCGACAAATCCCACTCCACTTTCTGGTCCCTGTAACGGCTTATTATTACCTTGCTTAAAAATATTTTCTATGCGAACTTCAACAACTGGCTTGCCTTGATTAGTAATTTTATTGATTACTGTGCTATACATATCAAGACCTATAGATGACGCCTGTGAATGTCCAGCTGGGTTAATTATTAAAGCATCAAAATTATCAATATCTTCAATTAAAACACTTAATAATTCAGACTCATTGTCGTTTTGGCGAAAATCCATTTCAAGGCCCAAACCCTCACAAGTCTCTGAGCATTTTTGTTGCACAGCATCTAATGTTAGATCGTCATAACCCGTCTCATTGTAATTGCTTAAATCTGAGAGCCCAGGACCATTGATTATCAGTAATCTATTATTCATTAAGTGTTTAAATTCAATTTACTACAACAATATTATACTTTCCGAATTCAGATATTTAACACGATTAAAAATCGAGTGTGTTTTCTTACAAAATATTAGTATCTGACTAGAGACTCAACCAAGGGACGGTAGTAGGAAAATGCTGGGTGAATTCTTTCAGGATCTTTAGCATCCTCATCCCAGTAACGCAAATTTATGCACTGTTCTAAATAAACATTTTTTTCGAATTCTTTAACTTCTTCTTCGTTCATTGCTCCGCCCTGTAGATTAAGAGTGTGAATTGAGGCTGCTGAAAGGCGCCCAAAATAATCTGACTTAACTGCACATAGATAACGTTTTGCTGCAACGTGCTGACGAATAGGCTCTACAACAGAAATTGGAAAGTAATCTTCCAAAAAATTAGCGCCAGCTTCTTCGTGATAATTGTCAATACCCTTGGCCAATGATGTTTCAGGGATTTCGTTTTTGTAATGGCCAATATCATGCAGTAATGCAGCAACAATTTGACTATCATCAGCACCCGCTTGTTCAGCACACTGCGCCGTTTGTAGCATATGTTGAGCCATTGTAACCTGCTCGCCCAAGTATGACTCGGCGCCACGACGCTTAAACACATCCTCGATATGGTCTACAATGCTGTCAGCATTAATGCTATCCATTTTGTTGTCGATTCTCCAAAACATTGAGCTGGCTGTAAAGACCGTCTAGGTCTGTATAGGCGCCCTGTAAATGGCGCTTCCCTTTTTTAGAAAATGCTGTCCTGGCATGCATTATTCTGGTGTTGTCTAATAGCATTAAATCACCCTCTGAGAGCTTAAATGTAATTTTCAAATCATCTCTTTCAATAATTTCACTCCAATGCCGATAGGCTTTGTAAAAATGCCTGATTTTGTCTGTAGGTAAATTTATCGTGTCGATTGAGCGATTGTTGTACCTCACTTTGACAATTTCATTGTTGTCATTTAGCTCAATCATTGGTACTCTTGAGCGAAGATCAGTTTTAGTATCAGAAAAGCGGAAATTAATCCAGGTACTGGTTAAGATATCAAAATCTTCTTTACTTTCCTGACGTAGGACAGCGGCAGCCTTGAAGCCGTCCACTAGTACTGAGTCTCCACCCTCTGTTGAGCTTTCTAGACAATGCAAAAGTTGAACGGTTGGTACAGGGTCTCTATAAGGGTTGTCGGTATGAGACCCGAGCCCCATATTGGTATAGGCAAGGTTATTAGGGTTGACTTCAGTTCTTACTTCAAATAAGGCGCCATAATTAGTCTCTCTAGTGTAACCCAACTCACTAATAACTTTTAAAACTTGACCTTCTTTAGTTGGTACATTTTCAAGAACAACAAAACCAACATCTCTAATCAAACGTAGCATATCTAACTTGCTACTCACGTCATTACAGATGGACTCGAAATCAACAAAAGGAAGTCCGGCTTCAAAAGTGTCCTTTTGCCATAATTTTTTTTGTCTTTCACTTCTATCATCAAAGTGAAGATTAAGGTCATAACAATTCTTGCTTAACCAGTTCTGTGAAAAAACAGACAAATGATTTTCTGGTTGAAAAAGAACACAGACATTTCCTTTATCATCCTTATAAGCTTTTTCGATATATGTTTCTTCGGGTATATCAACTACACTAAACAGGCGCTGGCCATTATTGAGATTACGAGATGTTGGCATTTGACAGTGGTCTCTCAACCAATGAGCAAAAAGACGACTTTGCTTACCATCTTGCCAATCTATCACCAACTCATCATTGACTACCAAAAGCTTTTTAATAAGATCTAGTTTTTGATACATTTAGCTTTAAACAATTCATAAATAAAAAAAATAAACTACATTACAATATTTTTCCCTTTCGATTGCTGACCAAAAAATGATACTTCCTTTGGGTATTCTGGCAACTCAACACTATAGTTACTAGAACGAACAGTACCAGTTTTCTTTCCTCTAACAATCATTCCTTCTAATTCACTTGGAAGTGGGTTTTTAGTCAGCTTCACCGCGTCTTCCGCTGTATAAGAAACAATAAATAGAGAGCGAGGAGATTTAGTTTTGTTTGATTTAGAGCCATGCAATAATTTTGAATGCATCAAACATGCCGAACCTGCCTTGCCTACACAACTAATAGCCTTGGTTTTGCATTCGGCCTCAATTTCTGAGGAAACGGCGCCCGTAAAGATACCGTCGTGCCATAGCGAATGAAGTGGCCCGTTATGTGTGCCAGAAACCACCTCTAGGGGGCCGTTCTCGAGCGTCACATCGTCAAGAAAAAATAGAACTGTCATGATGTCTTCATTGGAATGTGGCTCATACGGAAAATCCTGATGGAACTTCACTTCCGTGCCCGAACCTGGAAGCTTAAGGTTAATTTTATTTGTCCAGTGCTTTATATTTGGTCCAAAAATTTCACTAACTAGATCGAGCGCTTTATTATCTTTAACAACATCGAGACAAGCTTTTGAAATTTCGGCAGGAGAAGTGATCCTTCTAAGCGCAGGCTTTTCAAATGAATGAGTATCTAGTTGTAAATCAAAACGTGGCCTTCCATCCATAATTTTTCCGAAAGGCTTGTCATTATTCCTGCTCTCTTCAATCCACATTGATAACTCACTATTTAGTGCCGATAATTGAGAATCAGTTAACGCATTTTCAAGAACGATAAAGCCATCCTTTTGAAATCTTTCAACTAGATGTTGATTACTTGAGGGCATTTTTTTACCAAAGACCTTTCACAAAGTTGTAATTATGAACTAAATAATTAAAAAATACACAATTTTTTTAATGGCATTAATTAAAGTCATAATATCTTCTCATAATGAATATAAAATCATCCTAATGGAAATGATATTTGAAAATTTAAACTATATGCATTGGCTCGTCCTTGGTCTTGCCCTAGTAATTATTGAACTCTTTTTATGGTCAGTATTTCTGCTCTGGATTGGGGCTTCAGCAATCACCGTAAGTATTATTTTCTATCTCGCTCCTAGCACCTCTGGTGCCATGCAGTTGTTGATTTTTGTTTTAATCTCAATATCTGTAACCTATTTGGCAATGAAATACTACCCCATTAAGACGGTTGATGACGAGCTCAATAATAAGGCTAAGTCACATATTGGTAAAGAGTGTGAGGTAATGTCAATTGAAGATGGTGTTGCTAAGGTTCAGATAGGTAAGTCACTTTGGTTTGCAAAGGGTTTAGATCTTAATGTTGGTCAAATAGTTCAAATTGTTGATGTTGAGTCTTCAACGTTTATTGTCAAGCCATCCAAGTAGAGATTACCACTAAAAGCCTCGAGTCTATATTTAGATAATCCCATACTGGGATCTATAACTCTCAATTCTACTAACAACGTCTTCATTTTTAGAGGCTTTTAAATGCTCAATAATGTGAGACAAGTTGATGATGCTTAGAACCCTGATACCAAAAATTTGCTCAACCTCCTGAATTGCTGACAACTCCCCTTTGCCCTTCTCTTGACGATCTAGCGCAACTATCACGCCTTTTGTATTGGCATCATTAGCATTAATAATATCTTGAGCCTCTCGAATTGCAGTTCCTGCTGTAATTACATCATCAATAATTAGAATATCGCCCTCTAAGGGGTGGCCAACAATACTTCCGCCTTCTCCATGGTCTTTTGCCTCTTTGCGATTAAAACTGTAAGGAACGTTTCTATTGAAATTATCATTAAGAGCAATAGCAGTTGCAGCAGCCAAAGGAATTCCCTTATAAGCGGGGCCAAATAGAACATCAAATTGTAAATTACTTGCCTCGATCGCTTGAGCATAGAAATTGCCTAGCTGTGATAAATGGCTACCGGTATTAAATAACCCTGCATTAAAAAAATAAGGACTAATTCGCCCAGATTTGAGTGTAAATTCACCAAACTTAAGTACTCCAGTCTCTAAAGTAAAATCTACAAAATCCTTTTGATACTGTTCCATCAAATATTCCTAAACTATTAAAATAACTTCAATGAGAATTATAACAATTAATGTCAACGGAATAAGAGCTGCTGAGAGAAAAGGTTTTTTCAGTTGGTTAAAAAAACAAAACGCTGATGTTGTGTGTTTGCAAGAAATTAAAGCCCAAGAAGATCAACTGGATGAGCGCTTTTATCCACCTAGTATGTATACCTACTACCATAGTGCTGAGAGAAAGGGCTATAGTGGAACAGGACTCTATTGCAAATCAAAGCCTGATAGGGTTACTTATAGTCCATGGGAAGATATCAACTCAGAAGGCAGAATAATTCAGGCCGACTTTGGGGAATTAAGTGTCATCTCTATCTACCTGCCATCAGGTTCATCAAAGGAGGAGAGGCAGGCCTTCAAAATGGAATTTATCACTGATCGTTTTCTACCTCACTTACGCAAACTACAAAAAGATGGCAGAAAGTACATCATTTGTGGTGATTGGAATATCGCACATAAAAAGATTGACCTAAAAAATTGGCGATCGAATCAAAAGAACTCAGGTTTTCTTCCTGAGGAGAGAGCATGGCTTGATACGCTCTATGATGAGGTAGGATATATAGACTCTTTTAGAGAGATTAACCATGATGAATTTCAATACACTTGGTGGTCAAATCGGGGCCAAGCTTGGCTGAATAATACGGGCTGGCGACTTGATTACCAAGTAGTAAGTTCTAACCTAGCTGGCCTAGCAACGTCCTGTGAGATCTATAAAAAAGAACGTTTTTCTGACCATTCACCACTCATCATTGATTACAACTTATGAGTAACGAAAAACCGCTACGCAAAATTCGGAGCTTTGTTAAGCGCTCAGGAAGGCTTTCTAAAGCCCAGGCTATTGGATTAAACGAGCTATGGGATGATTACGGAATCAATCCAAATGGCAAACTACTCAACTTTAACAAACTCTTCTTGAGTCCAAACAATGTCACTCTTGAGGTGGGTTTTGGAAACGGAGATAGCCTTCTCGAGATGGCCATTCAAAATCCCAACCTAAACTTCTTAGGTATTGAGGTTTATGAGGCCGGAGTTGGTAGGCTTATTAATGAGGCTAGCAAAAACAAGCTCACCAACCTTAAAATCATTAAGGAAGATGCTGTAGAGGTTCTTAATAACAATATTCCTGATGACAGTATTTCACATTTTCAGTTATTTTTTCCTGACCCTTGGCACAAAAAGAGGCATCACAAGCGTAGAATTGTCCAAACAAGCTTTCTAGACTTACTGACAAAAAAGCTGAAAAATAATGGAATTGTTCATATTGCTACTGACTGGGAAAACTATGCGGAGCACATTATGGAGACGCTAGAATCGCATTCGCACTTTAAAAACTGTGCTGGTGACCATATATATTCTGAAAGACCTGAGCAACGGCCGTTAACTAAATTTGAGAATCGAGGTCAAAAATTAGGTCACGGTGTTTGGGATATTATTTTTACAAACTTAAAAGGAGGTTAAATGATATTTCCTATATTTGTAGTTGTTACACTTGCTGAGATCTATGTATTGGTTTCTGTAGGAGGTGCTATTGGTGCATGGTCAACCATACTATTAGTTATTATTACTGCCTTAATAGGATCAACCCTTCTTAAACAGCAGGGCTGGTCAATAATGGCAAAAGCACAACAAAGTATCGCTGAAGGCAGAACACCTGCACTAGAGATGCTTGAGGGGGTCGTTATTCTAGTTTCAGGTGTTCTCCTACTGACTCCTGGTTTTATAACGGATGGCCTTGGATTACTAGGCTTAATGCCTTGGAGTCGACGTTATTTTATTAACCACTTTTTGGAAAAAAATGCAGAACGTGTTTTTAGTCAAAGGAATTCAGTATTCATTAATAGAACAAAGAGTAGTGAATCAAAAACTGCTAACAAAGATGAGCCAATTGAAGGTGAGTTCTGGGAAGATAAATAATCCAAAACTAATTATTGATTCGACACCGTAATCTTAAAATATGCATAAGAAAAAAACCCTTGATGATTGGCTAAGTTGGCAAGAAGAACTAATGGAAGAGACTATTGTTCTTGGTCTAGAAAGGGTTCAGATAGTCTACGAGCGCCTTTTTCCAAATGGTGTACCGTTTACTGCAATTATTGTAGGTGGAACTAATGGTAAAGGCTCAACAATTGCTTTTATTGATAGCATATATAGAGAATCAAAGTACAAGGTGGGTCGCTCTACTTCACCCCATCTTATAAACTACAATGAACGTTTTGCAATTGATGGGGTAGATGTTAGTGATGCATCAATAATTGAAGCTTTTGAGTTAATTGAGGCAAAAAGAGAAGGGATCTTATTAACCTACTTTGAATTTTCAACCTTAGCAACATTGATCATATTTGCCAACGAAGCTGTTGATCTTGCTATTCTAGAAGTTGGGCTTGGTGGTCGACTCGACTCTGTCAATGTCGTTGATTGTGATGTTAGTGTTATTACAAATATTGCAATTGATCATACCGACTACCTTGGCGATACTAGAGAAGCTATTGGAAAAGAAAAAGCTGGCATCATGAGAACCTCCAAGCACTGTATTTGTGGCGACCAAGATCCGCCAATAAGCCTACTCTCTTATGCAAAAGAAATAGACTCGCCCCTTACCCTTATAAAGCAAGGATATAAAGGTGAGATAGGTTTAGAGGGGATACATCAAAAACTGAATGCAGCTGTTGCAATCAAAGCGATAGAGAAGCTTGATGATCGATTCCCTGTATCCAGTGATATGATCCTTAAGGGAGTTAAAAAAGCTCGAATCGTTGCTCGATTTGAAAAGATACCTGTAGGCGATAAAACCATTGTTCTGGATGTTGCTCATAACCCAGAAGCGGTCAAGACTTTAGTGAATACTTTGTCAGAATCTCCAATGGAAACAGTGGCTATTTTTTCAGCACTTGCTGACAAAAATATTGATGACATGATTGGGCTTGCATCAGACACTATTAAGCACTGGTTTTTGGTTCCAATTTCTGCTGAGCGCGCAATTCAAATGGAGGCTCTCGAGAACAAATTTAGTAAATCACAAGTAACAACAGTTTGTTTAACTATGGATAATGCTATTGAAAAGGCGCTTGCACTTATTAATATTAAAAGAATTGTAATTTTTGGGTCGTTCTATACGATAGCTGATGCAGCTAAATTCTTAAAAGAATCTGAGTATTATTAGTTACCGGAGTTAACGACAGACCCTAAGAAACTATTGTAAAATTAGTCCTATCTTTCAGGGAGACCATGGGCAATTTTTTTAACAACTTTTGGGATACTATAAGTTTGCTGGCTTGGTCAGACTGGCTCACCCTCATAATCCTCATCATTTTTGTTGTAAGAGGCTTTATTCAAGGCCTTGCTAAAGAAATCATTAGCCTTGTTTTTGTTATTTTGGCAATTATCTTAGCGTTTCTTTATTATGATGAATTTACAAATACTTTTCTGAGTAGCTGGATTAGCTCAGCAAACCAGTCAATTTTTGCACTCTCTTTTGGCGCTATATTTCTTGCTATTTGGTTTATTAAAAAAGGATTTTATAGGATAGCAGAGTCCTCTTCACGTATCGATAATCCTTGCGACCTAAATAGACCCTTTGCGATTACTGTCATAACTACTATAATTGCCATAACAAGTTATAATTATCTAGGAATCATTTCTGAACTTAGAACGATAGAAGTGATGATAGTTAATGAGTCATTACGTAATTTTGTATCATTCTGTGTTGTTTTTGCCGCTTTTCTTATAGCTACTGTTGCATTATCAAAACTTCTTAATATTAAAATCGACAATGAAGAGCCTTGTGTTATGTCACCAGCATTTAGCGGATTTTTAAGGGTTTTTAGTACACTTGATGTTTTAATTAATGCGCGAAATATAGTCGGTCTAAAGAATAAATTTTTTGGTGCAGTACTAGGTTTATTTAAGGGTGGTATTTTTGTACTAATTATTGTACTTATCCTGCAAAGCATGACGTGGGTTACACAAAATCATGCCTGGGTAGAGACAAGTGGCGCGTTAAGGACTTTTCAAGACTGGTCAGTTGACATAAAACCTTTATTGTCTAAGTATTTGTTATTTGTTGAGCTCGAACCCGGTGATGCAGTCGCTGAGTTTATAGAGACTGAAATTTTAGGGGAATAAATTATGTGTGGTATTGTTGGCATACTATCTACTACAAAAAAAGATGTGGGGTTTTTTATTTATGACGCACTGACAATTATTCAGCACCGCGGCCAAGATGCTGCCGGTATAACAACTGCCAACAAAGGGCGTTTTTATATGCGCAAGGGGAATGGACTTGTTCGCAATGTTTTTCGAACAAAGCATATGGAAAAATTGATTGGCGACATGGGAATTGGTCACATCCGCTATCCTACTGCAGGAAGCTCTTCTGAGGCTGAAGCTCAGCCATTTTATGTTAATTCACCTTACGGAATTGCATTTGCACATAATGGCAACCTAACCAATGCTGAGTCATTAGCAAAAGAAATTTTTGAACAAGATCTTCGACATATTAATACCAACTCAGACTCAGAGATACTGCTCAATATACTAGCCAGTGAAATAGCCGAAGGACAAAAGCATCGAATCAATGAAAGAGATATTTTTAAAGCGGTAACAAAGCTTCATAAACGAGTAAAGGGCGCTTATGCAGCAATAGGAATGATACCGGGCTATGGTATTTTTGGGTTTAGAGATCCCAATGGAATTAGGCCCTTAATACTCGGAGAAAGAACTACAAAAAAGGGCACTAAATATATGCTTACTTCTGAAAGTGTTGCTCTTACTGCGCTTGGTTATAAAATTACTCGTGATGTTAAGCCTGGAGAAGCAGTTGTAATTGATAGAGAAGGAAACGTTCATTCTCAGCAATGCTCAGATAGTTCAACGTTATCGCCCTGTATTTTTGAATTTGTTTATTTTGCAAGGCCTGACTCCATTATTGACAACATTTCAGTCTACAAATCGCGCCTCAGGATGGGTGAAAAGCTTGCTGAAAAAATTAAGTCTAAATGGTCTGAGGAGACAATAGACGTTGTTATGCCTGTACCTGATACCTCTAGAACAGCAGCGCTCCAATTAGCTAATGAGTTGGATTTAAAGTATCGAGAAGGCTTTATAAAAAATCGCTATATTGCAAGAACCTTTATTATGCCTGGTCAAAAACAACGAAAAAAATCGGTACGCCAAAAGCTAAGTGCAATTGAACTTGAATTTAAAGGCAAGAACGTTCTCTTGGTTGATGACTCTATTGTGAGAGGAACAACAAGTAGAGAAATTGTTCAAATGGCAAGAGTTGCTGGAGCAAAAAAAGTCTTCTTTGCATCAGCCGCTCCTCCTGTACGTTATCCTAATGTGTACGGTATTGATATGGCGAGTAAAAATGAGTTTATTGCCCACAATAAAACGACTGATGAGGTCTGTCAATCTATTGGTGCAGATAAATTAATCTATCAAAATCTTAAAGACTTAATATGGTCAGTTCAGCAAGGTAACCCGGATATCTTGTCTTTTGACTGTTCTTGTTTTGATGGAAAATACCTTACTAAAGATATTGATACACCCTATCTAGATAACCTTGAAGCCAGAAGGTCTGACCAAGCTAAACAAGATAATATAACCAATGAGAGTTCAGAATTAATTTACAATGATGCTGACTAAGAATAAAAATGAAAGATAACAAGTTTAAAACAAAAGCGATCCGTGAGGGATATCAGCCAACTCAAGAGCAGGAACATTCAGCTGCTATTTTCCTGACCTCAAGCTTCAGGTTTGATAGTGCTGAGCAAGCAGCTAAAAGGTTTGACAATAAAGATCAGGGCAACGTATATTCAAGATTTACTAATCCAAGCGTTGTCGCCTTTGAAGAGAAATTAGCCGCCCTAGAAGGGGCAGAGCAATGCCTCGCTACTGCTAGCGGTATGTCAGCTATTTTTGCAACAATTATGACACTCCTCAAGCCAGGCGAACATATGGTTGCATCACGTGGAATGTTTGGAACCACCATAGTTCTTCTTAATACCGTTATCCAAAAGTTTAATATCGAAGTCACATTTGTTGACTTGCCTGACTTAAATGACTGGAAAAATAGTGTTCAAACTAATACAAAATTATTTATGCTTGAAACGCCCTCGAATCCACTTGGCGAGGTTGTAGATTTAAGAGCGCTTTCAGCAATTTCTAAAAAAAATAATATTATTTTAGCGGTTGATAATTGCATTATGACGCCTGCCCTTCAAAAACCATTAGCTTTAGGTGCAGACTTAGTTATCCACTCAGCAACTAAATACATTGATGGTCAAGGCAGGTGTCTCGCTGGTGCTATTGCAGGAAACAATAAACTGATAGATGAAATAAGTAGCTTTGCAAGAAGTACAGGCCCAACCCTAAGTGCATTTAATGCTTGGATTGTATTTAAGGGTCTTGAAACGCTGAGCTTGAGAATGCAAGCACACTGTGAGAATGCAAAAAAACTAGCAATCTGGCTTAATGAACAAGAATTTGTCAAAAAGGTACACTATCTTGGATTGGACTCGCACCCTCATCATAGTATTGCGAAAGAACAACAGTCTGATTATGGTGGAATTGTGTCATTCGAAGTAATTGGTGGTAGGAAAGAGGCTTTTCGTCTAATTAACAACACCAAAATGATTTCTATTACCGCAAATCTTGGTGACACTAAGAGCACCATTACCCATCCAGCCACTACAACCCATGTTAGACTTTCAGATGAAGAAAAACAACAAAGCAATATCTCTGAAAACCTAATTCGTATCTCGGTTGGATTAGAAGATATCGAGGATATTATTGCTGATATCAAGCCATAAGTTGAATTTTTATCTCAATTTAAGTGTGTTAAAATCCTTACAGTACTTGATATATCAATCTTTATGAAGCAGAACAGTTACTCATATGATGATCTAATTCTTTGTGGCAAAGGAGAATTATTTGGGCCTGGTAATGCTCAGCTTCCTCAACCACCAATGCTGATGTTTGACCGTATCACTAATATTAGTGAAAATAGTGGTGAGTATGGAAAGGGTGGAATGACTGCAGAGTTAGATATCAATCCAGGATTATGGTTTTTTGATTGTCACTTTAATGAAGACCCTGTTATGCCTGGTTGTTTAGGTGTTGATGCACTTTGGCAATTGGTTGGCTTCTATCTTGGCTGGCTTGGTGGACCTGGAAGAGGTCGAGCTCTTGGTTCAGGTCAAATTAAATTTACAGGCCAAGTCTTACCAACCAATAATAAGATTACTTACAATGTTAGCCTTTCCCGAGTTATTGCACGAAAACTTTATATGGGTATTGCTGATGCAACGATGGAAGTTGATGGCAAAACCATCTATGAAGCAACTAATCTAAAGGTGGGCTTGTTTACGGATACATCTTCTTTCTGATGAATCGAGTAGTCATAACCGGGATGGGTATTGTTAGCAGCTTGGGAGGCAATAAAGCCGAAGTCCTAGAATCGCTAAAATCTGCAAAATCAGGTATAGAATTCAGTGAAAAGTATGCAGAAATGGGCCTCAGATCTCACGTTCATGGATCGATCTCAGAGGTTGATACAAGTGACGTTATCGATCGCAAGATGCTTCGCTTTATGGCTGATGCAGCCATATTTAATGCGATCGCTCTTGATGAAGCCATTAAACAGTCTGGACTTAGTGAAGACATGGTCTCTAGTGAGCGTACTGGTCTTATTATGGGCTCTGGTGGCGCTTCAAATGTTAACGTTGTTGAGGCTGCAGATATTTTAAGAGAAAAAGGTATAAAACGCGTTGGGCCTTACCGCGTTCCAAGAACTATGGGCTCAACTACTTCTGCTTGTCTCTCTACTCTATTCAAAATAAAAGGTATTAATTACTCAATCAGCTCGGCTTGCTCTACAAGTGCTCACTGTATTGGTAATGCTATGGAACAAATTCAGCTCGGCAAGCAGGATGTCGTCTTTGCTGGTGGTGGTGAGGAATTAGACTGGTCCACAACAATGCTATTTGATTCTATGGGAGCACTCTCTTCAAAATACAATGAAACACCCGAGCTTGCATCACGTGCATTCGATGCCAATCGTGATGGATTTGTAATTTCAGGTGGTGGTGGTGCCCTTGTTCTTGAATCTTTAGAGCATGCCGAGGCTCGCGGCGCAACTATAATTGCTGAATTGGTCGGTTATGGCGCAACTTCAGATGGCCATGACATGGTCGCACCATCTGGTGAAGGTGCAAGGCGCTGTATGGAAATCGCTACAAGCACTGTCAATGGCACTATAGACTATATTAATGCTCATGGTACTTCAACTCCGGTAGGCGATATAAAGGAGCTTGAAGCGATCAAAAAGGTTTTCGACACTACATCAATTCCACTAATTGGTTCAACTAAATCTCTTTCTGGACATGCATTGGGAGCCGCAGGAGTTAACGAATCTATCTATTCATTATTGATGCTTGAAAACGACTTCGTTGCTGAGTCAGTTAATATTGAAACACTTGATGATGAAGCCGAAGGTATGCCTATTGTTAGGGAAACAAAAAATATAAAACTGAATCGTATACTTTCAAATAGTTTTGGATTCGGTGGCACTAACGCATGCCTTGTATTTGAAAGGTTTAATACATAAAACCCAACGACTTGTTACTTTTGTAGATTAAAGCAAAGCTTTTTAGCTTATGGTCTTGCGTCTATTTCCTTTTTCTCTTTTTCAGAAGGCAGCATGTCTTCTTTAGAAATTCCTAGTGCAAGAATCATTGAGCTTGCAACATATATAGACGAGTATGTACCAATAACAACGCCAATAATAAGTGCGCCCGCAAAGCTATGAATTACTTCACCACCTAAATAGAACAATGCCAAAAGAACTATTAATGTTGTCAATGATGTCATTAATGTGCGTGACAAGGTTTGATTGAGTGCATCATTAACAATTGGGCCAGGCTCGATATGGCGAGTGGACAGAAAGTTTTCTCGAATACGATCAAAAACTACAATCGTATCATTAAGTGAATAGCCAATGACCGCTAGGATTGCAGCCAGTACAGTTAAATCAAACTCAATCTGCAGTAAGGAAAATATTCCTATGGTAATAATCACATCATGAACCAGTGCGGCAATCGATCCCAATGCAAAGCGATACTCAAATCTAAAGGCTACATAAATCAGAATCCCGATAAGCGCATAAAGCATCGCTAACCCGCCATCATTAGTTAACTCTTCACCCACTTTAGGTCCAACAAACTCAACTCGACGGACATCTAAACCATCGCCAAGCATTCTAATAATTGATGAACTAAGCTGTGCAGAGGAAGCAGCCTGCGGCTCAAGTTGAATCAACACTTCAGTGTCTGATCCAAAATACTGTACATTTGTACCTTTGTAATTAGCTGAAGTAAGTTTAGAACGAATATCTTCTAGATCTGCTGTTTTTTCATAGCCAAGCTCTATTAACGTACCACCAGTAAAGTCAATACCAAACTTGAGACCTTGAAATCCAATTGACGCAATTGATACCACCAATAAGATTGCAGAGAAAATCAATGCATACTTTCGATTGCCTACAAAATTAATGACTGGAATATTTAATGACTTAAGGCTCATATCGATATCTCCTCAATTTTTTTACCGCCATAAATAAGATTAATCATAGCCCTAGAGACTATGATTGCTGTAAACATTGAAGTGATGATTCCAATTGAAAGGGTAACCGCAAAGCCTTTGATTGCCCCTGTACCAAAACTAAACAAAACTAATGATGCGATTAGTGTAGTGATATTTGCATCAGCAATTGTCAATAAGGCTTTTTCATAGCCCGCAGAAATTGCCTTTTGAATATTTTTGGTAGAACGTAGCTCTTCCTTAATTCGTTCAAAAATTAACACGTTAGCATCAACCGCCATACCTACGGTTAAAACGATACCAGCAATACCTGGCAGTGTGAGTGTTGCCTGAAGCATAGACAAGATAGAGACTATAGTTATTAAATTAAGGGTTAAAGCTACATTAGCAACTAAACCAAAGACACGGTATCGCCAAGCCATAAAAACTAGAACCAAAGCAAACCCAACCAGAACCGAGATCAGTCCTTTTTGGATATTATCCGCGCCCAGACTTGGGCCGATAGTTCGCTCTTCAATAATCTCAATAGGCGCTGAAAGTGAGCCAGCCCTTAATAGTAAAGCTAAATTTCTTGCCTCTTTATTACTATCTAATCCAGTTATCTGGAAACGATTTGAAAAAGTACCTTGAATTGTTGCTGCATTAATAATATCTTGTGTTTTGCTTCGCTTCTTAACTGTTTTTCCATTTTCTATAATGGTTTCAACCTGATTTTCAATAAAAACAACACCCATTCGATAACCAATAAATTCTTTAGTCGTCTCAAGCATTGTTCTGCCGCCTGCATTATCTAAAACAATACCAACCTTCGGTTGATTATTTTGGTCAACACCAGAAGTTGCATCTACTATATTCTCACCAGTTACAATTACAGTTGTTTTAAGGAGTAATGGTCTACCATCTTTAAATTTATAGAGTTTTGATCCAGATGGAATTTTTCCTGACTGTATCGCTGTCTGAACATCATTTTTTTCATCCACCAGTCTAAATTCAACGGTTGCAACTGCTCCCAAAATTTCTTTAGCCCTAGCAGTATCCTGTACGCCTGGCAACTGAACGACAATCCTTTCAGAGCCTTGCTGCTGAATAATTGGCTCTGCAACACCTAGTTCATTGACGCGATTACGAAGTGTTGTAATGTTTTGGTTTAAAGCGCTAGATTTAGCTTCTTTCTGTGCATTAGTTGACATCTCTAAACTCACTTCAAGTTCTGACTCACTTCCTTCAACAATCATCAAA
>ERZ1049444.1407-NODE-1407-length-18257-cov-36.596583_pt1 | contig 18257 bp, 18 predicted proteins | sample MGYA00383101_ERZ1049444 | MGnify/ENA primary metagenome ERZ1049444 (study PRJEB29581, sample SAMEA5548371) | metagenome | biome: marine; feature: coastal; material: water | depth 50 m | study: Short-term variability in the microbial, nano- and picoplankton...
AAATAAAAATCCCCAACAAAAGGTTTACTGTGACACCACCAAGCATAATAATTAACCGCTGCCAAGCGGGTTTTGCTCTAAACTCCCAAGGTTCAGGATCTTTTTTCATCTGCTCTTTATCCATACTCTCATCAATCATTCCAGAAATTTTAACATAACCACCTAAAGGAAGCCATCCTATACCATATTCTGTACCACCAATCTTCTTCTTTACTAAAGAAAACCAAGGGTCAAAAAACAAATAAAATTTCTCTACTCTTGTTTTGAAAAATTTTGCAGGTATAAAATGTCCTAATTCGTGAAGTACTACTAAAATTGATAAACTTAAAATTAGTTGAGAAGATTTAATTAATATGTCCATTTATAATAATTCGTTTGCTAAAATTCGTGTTTCTTGGTCAGTGTTAATATAATCCTCTAATTTCGGATTTTTTACAAAAGTAATCTTTTCCATGCAATTTTCAATTACATCCGACATAGATAAAAAACTAATTTTATCTTTCAAAAATGCATCTACTACAACTTCATTAGCAGCGTTTAATATACACGGGATATTTCCTCCTTTTTCCATTGCAGAATACGCAAGACTTAAGTTTTTAAAAGTATCAAAATTAGCTTTTTCAAAAGTTAATTCAGGATAATCTAAAAAACTAAATCGTTTGAAATTATTTTCTAATCTTTCAGGAAACCCTAAAGCGTACTGAATAGGTAATTTCATATCAGGAATACCCAATTGAGCTATTACAGATCCATCTGTAAACTGTACAGCAGAATGCACGACCGATTGAGGATGAACAACTATTTCAATTTGTTCTTTTTTCAAATCAAAAAGCCATTTAGCTTCAATCACCTCTAAACCTTTATTCATCATGGAAGCGGAGTCAATTGTAATTTTAGACCCCATCTCCCAATTTGGATGTTTTAAAGCTTGCTCTTTTGTAACATGTAAAAGTTCCTCTCTATTTTTTCCCCTGAAAGGACCCCCAGAAGCGGTTAAATAAATTTTTTCAATCGGATTAAAATGTTCTCCAACCAAACATTGAAAAATAGCCGAATGTTCGGAATCAACAGGATAAATTGACACCCCATACTGTTTACACAACTTTGTAATTAAATCACCAGCTACAACTAAAGTTTCTTTATTTGCAAGAGCAATATTTTTACCTGATTTTATAGCTCTTATTGTTGGTTTTAATCCAGAATAACCAACTAAAGCGGTTAATACAACATCAATGTTTTCATTTTCAACAACTTCTTCCAAAGAATTTTCTCCAGAAAACACCTTTATACCTAAATCAAATAAAGCATTATTTACTTCCTTATACTTACTTTCATTTGTAATAACAACAACATTTGGCTTGTATTTTTTCGATTGTTCTATTAGTAATTTTGAATTATTATTTGCGGTTAAAACCTCCACAACAAATCGCTCTGGATGAGCATCAACAACTTCTAAAGATTGTGTCCCGATAGATCCAGTAGAACCTAAAATAGCAATATGTTTTTTCTTCTTATTCATTAATTTTATAATTAGATAGTTCGTCCGCAATTTTTCTATCGTTTGCAAGTCTAGGAACCTTATTTTGCCCACCAAGTTTTCCAACAGACTTCATATAATCCCTGAAAGAATTATTTTTTAATTTTGTAATTTTTAGAGGCTGTAAAATATTTCCGGTAATTAAATCTTTGTAATAAGAATTTAATCCCTGCAAACTTGAATCTAACTCATTAGAGAAACTATTCATGTTTTCTGATTCATTTTCAAATTCTATAAACCATTCATGATAAGGTAATTCATTTTCCGTATTTACCTTAGGAGCAACATGAAATTCATTCACCACACACGGATTTTTTTTGATTGTTTGTTGTAAGCTTTTTTCTACTTCTTCAGCAATTACATGCTCTCCAAAAGCAGAGGTAAAATGTTTTATTCTACCAGTAACAACGATTCGGTATGGATTTATACTTACAAATTTAATAGTATCACCAATATTATAACCCCACAAACCAGCATTAGTGTTTAAGATTAAAACGTAGTTCACTTCCATTTCTACACTCTCTAAAGATATTCTTGTTGGATTTTCTTCAAAAAACTCAGAAGAAGGAATAAACTCATAAAAAACACCATGATTTACACATAATAACATTCCTTCTTTTTCTTGAGAGTCCTGATAAGCAATAAAACCTTCTGAAGCAGGATACAATTCTACTCCATCAACTTTTCTGCCAATTAATTTTTCAAAAACTCGCTTATAAGGCTGATAATTTACTCCACCATAAATAAAAAGATCAAAATTTGGGAAAACATCTTTTATTTGTTTTCCAGTTTTTTCTTTTAATTTCTCAAAATACATTTGTACCCAAGGAGGAATTCCAGATATTAAAGTCATGTTTTCAGAAAGAGTTTCATCAACAATAGAATCTACCTTATTTTCCCAATCATCAATACAGTTTGTTTCAAAAGTTGGGAGCCTGTTTTTAGTAAGATAGTTTGGAACATGATGAGCCACAATTCCAGACAACCTTCCAGTCAAAATATTTCCAGTTTTACTAAGTTTAGGATTTCCCTGCAGAAAAATCATCTTCCCTTTTACTATAGAAGTGTTTTTTGTTTTTGAAATATAATTTAAAATAGAGTCCCTAGCAGCTGTAATATGATTAGGCATACTTTCTTTACTAATTGGAATATACTTTGTTCCAGAAGTAGTTCCTGATGTTTTACAGAAATATATAGGAGTTTTTGGCCATAAAACATCTTTCTCTCCATTTTTTATTTTTTCTATATAATAAGATAAACCCTCATAATTTCTAATAGGAACATTCTTTGTAAAATCAGAGTAAGTGTAGATTTTGGAAAAGTTATGATCTTTACCAAATTGAGTTTTTTTTGCTGAATTAATAAGGGTTTCAAAAACTTTTTTCTGTGAGTTAACAGCATTATATTTCCATTTTTTATTCTTTAGAACCACATAATTAGCAAAAGGCAAGCTTAAAAAAGATTTTACACTCATAACTAAAATACAATATAATTTTCAGGATTTACACTCTTTCCATTTTTCCAAAGTTCAAAATGTAAATGAGGTCCAGAACTTAACTCTCCAGAACTTCCTATTATAGCAATCCCCTCTCCACTTTTCACATAATCTCCAATATTTTTCAAAATTTTAGAATTATGTTTATAGAAAGATAAAAAACCATCAGAATGCTGAACCCCAATAACAAAACCAGTTTCTTTCGTCCAATTATTTATCACAACAATTCCATCTGCGATAGAATTAATAATCGATCCCTCTTCACTAACAATATCTATGCCAAAATGATTTTTATTGACATCATATTTTTCAGTAAAATTTCCCGAAAGAGGAGTGAAAAAATAAATCATATTATTGTATGAATTTGAAATATAATCTCCATGGGATTTCTTCTCCATTTTTATTCTGAAAAGATCATCATTTTTTGTTTTTTCTAAATTGATATTTTCTTCTATAATATCTACGTTTTTAAAATCAACATTAGAATCACCCTCAATAACACCTCCACTTAATATTATTTTTACCTTTTCTAAGTATAAATCTGTTCTTTCTATCCTAAGTTTTAACGAATCTATTGTTCTATAATTTTCAACAATATCTTGCCTTTCCTTAGTTGTATTACCACCTTCGTTAAAACTAGACACAATGAAGTAAGAAGAAAGAATAACTAAAAAACCAAAAACTAATATAATTGAAATAACTAATAAAGGGGTTGTTTTTACAACAATTCTCTCCTCAAAAGTACCATCATTTAGTATTGCTAATCGGTATTTTTTTGTTAATCTTCTAAAAAAATAATATTTTGAATTCTTAACCATAAAACATTGCAAATATCATAAAAATATACTCATATTTGCTGTATTATTTTAATCTATATAAAATAAATTGTAACAAATAGAGTTTGTTTATCGAAAGTGAAAGAAAAAACTAGAAATAATAGATTAATTCTACTTCTGATAAGTGTGTTTTTAATTAGCTCTTGTTCTACTAAGAAAAAAACATACGTTAGCAGAAAGTATCATGATGTTACCGCAAAATACAACGGATATTTTAACGGGAATGAAAGTTTAAAATATGGAATAAAAAAAGTTGAAGAATCCCACAATGACGATTATTTAAATATCTTACCTGTTTTTAAACATTCTGAGATAACTAATTCTAAAACACATCATTCTTATATGGATAAATCCATCCAGAAAGGATCGGTTGTTATTCAAAACCATTCAATAAATATTAGAAATAAAGAATATTGTAAGTGGATTGACGACAGTTATTTTTTGGTAGCAAAAGCATATTATTTTAAAGGTGAATATATAGAAGCAAAAAAAACCTTTGATTTTATAAAAAACAAATACAAAAAAACAGAAATCGCGTTTGAATCACAATTATGGGCAGCCAAATGTTATATAGCTTTAAAAGATTATAATTCTGCAGAAAACATTTTAGATGAACTTCAATCAAAAAAGAAATTCCCAAAGAAACTAGACAAAGAACTTCACCTTATATTTGCGGACTTATATATAAAACAAGAAATACTTTCAGACGCTTCTGATGAATTAAAATCAGCATGTAATCTAATAAAAAGAAAAAGACAAAAAGCCAGATATTATTATATTATTGCTCAGATTTATCAAGAAGCGGGAAACTCGAAACAATCGAAAAAGTATTTTGAGTTAGTGTTGGAAGCAAACCCAGAATACGACATGGTTTTTAACGCAAAAATGAATCTCGCAAAAACACTAAGAACCAAAAAAGACCTTAATCAAATGAAAGAGAAACTTCTAAAAATGATTAAGGACGAAAAAAACAAAGATTACCTTGATCAAATTTATTATACTTTAGGAGAAATGAATATTATAGAAAAAGACACTACAACTGCGGTTGAAAACTACAGTCTTTCAACAAAACATAGTGTAGAAAATGATATTCAAAAATCCCTCTCTTTTTTACAATTAGGACAGATTTATTATAAAAAATCAGAATACGACACATCAAAAATATTTTATGATAGCGCTTATACATTTATGCCAGAAACACATCAACTTTACGAGAGCACAAAAGAAACTCAAGAAATTCTTAAAGAATTAGTTTACCACCTTAACACAATTTCATTAGAAGATAGTTTACAAAATCTAGCTTCTATATCAGAAAAAGAAAGACAAAATATAATTCAATCTGTAATTGCTGAGGTGATTAAAAAAGAACAAGAAGAACTAAAATCTCAACAAAATAGAGGAACAAGAGGAATAATAGAAAGGGATGGCAGGAATGAAAATTTTGGAAACGCAACATCAGGAGGGAAGTGGTATTTTTACAACCCAGCAACACTTAGTTTTGGTATGTCGGAGTTTAGAAAAAAATGGGGGAAAAGAAAACTGGAAGATAATTGGAGAAGAACAAACAAAAAATCAATAAATACAGCTGAGGGAGATTCAACCTCCTCAAGGTCACCCGAAAAAAACGGGACCGAAAATTTAAAATCAGAAAAATACTATCTTGATCAAATCCCCTTAACAAAAGAAAAAATTGAAGAGTCTAATAACAAGATAATTATATCGTATTATGAAGCGTCTGTTATATATAAGGATGATTTGGAAGAATTAAGAAAGTCAGAAAACATGTTAAATGGACTAGTGAAGAGGTTCCCAAATCACAAAGACCTAACGCCACTTTCCTACTACTTAATTTATAATTTACAAACAGAAAACAGAAGCTTTAAAAAAGCGGCAAAAACAAAACAAACATTAATAAATAAATTTCCAGAGAGTAATTATGCTAAATTTTTGTTAGACACCAATTACATAAATTTAGTTTTAACTAAAAACAAACAAAAAGAAGATGATTACAAATACATTTTTTCTCTTTATGAAAAAGACAGTTTCAACCTATCTTACTTAAAATCACTTGAAAAATTAAATCAACTTCAAAACACAGAAGAAACAAATTATTTACCAAAATATTATCTAATAAACGTTTTATCAGAATTTAAAATAAACAACGATACAAGTAAATTCATTAATAATTTAAAAAAAGGAGAAGAAGACTATAAACATACAGCAACAAAAGATAGGTTTACAAAAATCATTTCCTTATTAGGAAACACAAATCAGATTAACGAAAGAAACACAACAGCTATTCTAAAAACACCATACAGATATAAAGACAACTCTCCTCACTATTTATTGTTCATTATTCCAAAAGAAAACACAGACATTACTTACTTAAAAACTCTAGTTTCAGATTTTAACAGCAAAAACTACAGTTCTGAAATTTTTGAAATAAACTCTATGATGTTAGGATTAGAAAAACACATATTACTTATTAAAACATTCGACAACATTAATAAAGTAAGTAAATATAAAAACACGATAGTTTCAGATCAATCAATTAAAAAGGAATTAGAAAAATCAGAACACATAACGATAATTATTTCTCAGGAAAATTACCCGGAATTTTATAAGAATAAAGATCTAGAAGGATATTCTAAGTTCTTTAATAATAATTATCCCCAATAGAGATATAATAAAAAAAAAGTATAACTTAGCTTCACAAAAAAACAACTATGTTTTCAAACAACAACAATATGAAAAACTCAACAAATAATTCCCCTTCTATAAATATGGTGGGAAAAGAAACGGTAATTAACGGAGATGTTCAATCAAAAAGTGATATTAGAATCGACGGAATTTTAAAAGGATCAGTAAACACAAAAGGGAAACTTGTTGTTGGATCCTCAGGGGTGGTAGAAGGAGACGTTGTGTGTGAAAACGCAGATATTTCAGGAGAAATTAAAGCAAAGATCACAGTTTCACAATTGCTATCTTTAAAGTCTACTTCGAAATTGAATGGAGATATTGTTACTAACAAACTTTCTATTGAGCCAGGAGCTTCTTTTTCAGGATCTTGTAGTATGGGAGCGGTTATTAAGGATATAAAACATGCTGAAAAACAAGAGAAACAAGAAAAAACAGCTTAATTCTTACATCAGATACTCCTCATTAACCACACAAATGGCAGCAATAATAGCTGCGGGAACTTTTTTTGGAAATTATTTAGATCAAGTAGATAATACTAACTCAAAAACTTACACAATCACCCTTTCTTTAATTTCAATATTTTTAGCACTGTACTATGTGATAAAAAAAATAATAAATCAAAATGAAAAAAAGTAAAGCAATTTTATTTGTAATTTCATTTGTAGTAAATTTATTAATAGTAGAATTACTTAAATTAAAAATAACTTTTCAGGAAGTTTTAACAATTCAAATTTTCTTATTTTCTCTTTCATTTTTATCGGACGTCATTCAACTTAAATTTTCAAAGTATAAAAACACAACGCCCTCACACTTTTTATCTATTAATTTTTTAAGGATATTCTTGTGTGTTATCTTTTTGTTACCAACTATTTTAACATATAATAAGCCTGATAATATTTACATTTACAACTTCTTTATTGTTTACTTTGTTTATCTTTTTTCAGACATTGTTTTTAAACATAAAAACCTAAATAAAATAAACATATAATTTTTTAATTATATTCTTTTTTATTTAATTATTTATTTACTTTTGCCTCCGATTTTAAGGATATAAAAAAGAAAATGAAAAAGCGTATTTCTAAGTTAATTCTTTCTCTACTGTTGATTTTTGTATCAACCATCAATATTTTTGCTGAAAACCCAACTTCAAAAGAAGAGGGATTCAACCCAACCCCTCACATTTTACATCACATTGCGGATTCTTATGAATGGCATTTATGGGGAGATATTTCAATCCCACTTCCAGTTATTTTATATACAGAAGGAAATTTAGATGTTTTCATGTCTTCAGAATTCCATCACGGTAAATCAAAAGTGATTAGAGGAGACAGAACATATAAGATTGATCACCATAAGATAGTTGAGGAAAATGATAAAAAAATTATTAATGTTTCAGTAACAAAAAATGTTGCTTCAATGATTTTATCGGTATTAATTTTATTTTTCATTTTAAGAAAAGTATCGGCAGGATATAAAAACAAAAAACAAGCTCCAAAAGGGATACAAGCATTTTTAGAACCATTGATTTTGTTTGTAAGAGACGATATTATAAAGTCAAGTATTGGGCCTAAATACAAAAGATACACCGTGTTTTTACTAACAATTTTTTTCTTTATACTAATAAATAATTTATTAGGACTAACTCCCGGAGCAGCTAATGTTACTGGCAACATATCAGTCACCTTAGTGCTATCGCTTTTTACTTTTATTATCATTACAGTATCAGCGAACAAGGGTTATTGGAAACATCTTATCAAACCACCAGGAACACCATTGCCATTATTGCCAATTATGATTCCTATTGAGATATTTGGAGTTTTTACAAAACCATTTGCTTTAATGATAAGACTATTTGCTAATATTACAGCAGGGCACATTATAATATTTAGCTTAATATCATTAATTTTTGTTGCCTCAAATAATGGAGAAAATGTAGTTGCTGGATGGGCGGTAGCGCCCTTATCAGTGATGTTTGTTTTGTTTATATTTCTAATAGAAATATTAGTAGCTTTTTTACAAGCGTATATTTTTACATTGCTGTCAGCTGTTTTTATAGGATTGGCAGTAAAAGAAGAAGATCATTAATTATTAATAAATTTGTTTAACTAAAAACTATCAAAAATGGAAATTAACGGAATCGCAGCAATTGGAGCTGGCTTATCAGCTATAGGGGCTGGAATTGGAATAGGTATGATTGGAGGAAAAGCTCTTGAAGCAATGGCAAGACAGCCAGAACATTCAGGAATGATTCAAACCAATATGTTTATTGCAGCCGCTCTTGTAGAAGGAGTAGCGTTATTTGGAGTGGTTGTTGCTCTTATGCAAGGGTAAACAACAATCCTAAAAGAAAGTAATTCCCTGTTACGGTTGGTAACAGGGAATTAAAAATTAAAAAATTAAAAAATTATGATTTCATTTGACCCAGGACTAATTATATGGACAACAATAATTTTCACATTATTATTAATTGTCTTAAAAAAATTCGCGTGGAAACCAATATTAAATTCTGTTGACGAAAGAAATAAAAGTATTGAAGACGCTTTGAAAGCAGCCGATAAAGCTAAACAAGAAATGGCATCATTAAATGCTGACAACGAAAAGATTTTACAAGAAGCAAAAAAAGAAAGAGACTTACTTTTAAAAGAAGCTAGAGAAATAAAAAGTAGTATTATTAATGAAGCAAAAGAGCAAGCTAATACAGAAGCAGATAAAATAATAACCTCAGCAAAAGAGCAAATATCTAATGAAAAAATGAAAGCTCTAACAGAGTTAAAAAACCAAGTTGCTTCATTATCAATTGAAATGAGTGAAAAGGTACTGAAATCAGAGTTATCTGACGCTGCAAAACAGAAAGAGTTTGTTTCAAACTCTTTAAAACAAAGTGAACTTAACTAAGTAATAAAATGAAACAATCTAAAATAGCAACCAGGTACGCTAAATCTTTGCTAGGATTAGTTTTGGAGAAAAATTTATTGGACGAAACTGTAAATGACATGGAATTCGTTAAATCAGTTTGTTCAACAAATAAAGATTTTAGGATGCTACTAAAAAGCCCTGTTGTTAAAACAGATAAAAAACTGAATATTTTTAATCAAGTATTTTCTAATAGTCTGAATGAACTAAGTATAGACTTTATAAAGATTATTACCACAAAAAAAAGGGAAATGCATTTAGAGGGAATAGCAGAAAGTTTTATTCATCAATATAAATCGTATAAAAAAATTGAAACGGCAACCGTTACAACAGCTGTTGAGATAGACGATAATACTAGAAAAGAAATTTTATCATATATTTCTAAACACGGAAACAAAAATATTGAATTAACAGAGATTATAGACGAAAATATAATTGGAGGAACAATAATAAAAATGGGAGACAAACAATTAGACACATCTATCTCTAGAACTATAAAAGAACTAAAACAAACCTTTAACAAAAATCTTTATATTAAAGACTTTTAAATAAAAAACAAAAAAATGGCAGAAGTAAAACCAGCTGAAGTATCAGCAATTTTAAGAGAACAACTTTCTGGATTTAAATCTAAATCAGAGCTAGAAGAAGTTGGGACAGTATTACAAGTAGGAGATGGTATTGCTCGTATTTACGGACTTACAAATGTTCAATCCGGAGAATTAATTCAGTTTGAAACAGGACTAAAAGCAATTGTACTTAATCTAGAAGAAGACAATGTTGGAGTTGTATTACTAGGACCTTCAAAAGGAATTAAAGAAGGCGATACTGTAAGAAGAACGAAACAAATTGCTTCTATTAAAGTAGGAGAAGGAATGTTAGGAAGAGTAGTAGACACAATGGGTAACCCAATTGATGGAAAAGGTCCTATCAAAGGAGAAACATTCGAAATGCCAATTGAAAGAAAAGCTCCAGGTGTAATTTACAGACAACCAGTAAACGAACCATTACAAACAGGACTAAAAGCAGTGGACGCTATGATTCCTATTGGAAGAGGTCAAAGAGAGTTAATTATTGGAGATAGACAAACAGGTAAAACAGCTGTTGCTATCGATACTATTATTAACCAAAAAGAATTTTACGACAAAGGTGAGCCTGTATTCTGTATATATGTTGCTGTTGGACAAAAAAACTCTACCGTAGCAGCCTTAGCAAAAACATTAGAGGACGCAGGAGCGCTTGATTATACCGTTATTATTGCAGCTTCAGCTGCAGACCCCGCTCCAATGCAATTTTACGCTCCACTTTCAGGAGCTGCTATTGGAGAGTATTTCAGAGATACTGGTAGACCAGCTTTAATTGTGTTTGATGATTTATCAAAACAAGCGGTTGCCTATAGAGAGGTCTCTTTATTACTTAGAAGACCTCCAGGAAGAGAAGCGTATCCAGGAGATGTATTTTATTTACATTCAAGATTATTAGAGAGAGCTGCGAAAGTTATTAATGATGACAAAATTGCTTCTCAAATGAATGATTTGCCAGAATCTTTAAAAGACAAAGTAAAAGGAGGAGGGTCTTTAACAGCACTTCCAATTATTGAAACTCAAGCTGGAGATGTTTCAGCATATATTCCAACTAATGTAATCTCTATTACTGACGGACAAATTTTCTTAGAGAATAATTTATTTTTATCTGGAGTGCGTCCTGCAATTAACGTGGGTATTTCAGTATCTCGTGTGGGAGGTGCGGCACAAATTAAATCTATGAAAAAGATTTCAGGAACATTAAAATTAGATCAGGCTCAATATAGAGAACTAGAAGCTTTTGCTAAATTTGGTTCTGATCTTGATGCAGCAACAACAGCAGTAATTGAAAAAGGAAAGAGAAATGTAGAAATTCTTAAACAAGGACAATACTCCCCATTAAGAGTTGAAGAACAGGCGGCTATTATTTATTGTGGTACCAATGGATTATTAATGGATGTTCCTGTAAATAAAATTAAAGAATTTGAAACTGAATTCATTTCATTTTTACACGCTAAGCATCAAAATACTTTAGATGATTTATCTGTAGGAAAACTAACAGATGAAATAAAATCGACAATTGAGAAAGTAGCTGCGGATCTTTCTCAAAAATACGCTAATTAATTATGGCGAACTTAAAAGAAATACGTTCTAGGATATCATCTGTTGGGTCAACTATGCAGATTACATCTGCTATGAAAATGGTTTCTGCAGCAAAGTTAAAAAGAGCTCAGGATGCTGTTACTCAAATGAGACCATATTCAAATAAACTTACAGAGTTATTAGTAAATTTAAGTTCAACATTAGATAGTTCCGAAGGAGGAGTTTATTCTGAAAATAGAGATCCAAAGAAGATTTTATTAGTCACCATTACCTCTAATAGAGGTTTGTGTGGGGGGTTTAACGCAAACATCATTAAAAAAGCAAAATATTTAATGGAGGCGGATTATAAAAACATAGAAACAGATATTCTTTCTATTGGTAAAAAATCGACAGAACACTTTGAAAAGAATGGATATAATGTAATTTCTTCCCACGATGGATTATATTCTGATTTAACTTTTGAAAATACTTCAGAAATAGCTCAAATCATTATGGATTCATTTACAAATAAAGACTATGATAAAATAATTTTACTTTATAATCAGTTTAAAAATGCAGCTACTCAAATTGTAATGAACGAGCAGTTTTTACCTATTAAATCTCCTGAAGAAACAGAAACTAAAGTAGGAGATTATATTTTTGAACCAAATCAAAAAGATATTGTTGATCAGTTAATACCAAAATCTTTAAAAACACAACTTTTTAAAGCTGTTTTAGATTCACACGCTTCCGAGCATGGAGCTAGAATGACAGCAATGCATAAAGCAACAGATAACGCTGGGGAGATAAAGAAAGAATTAACCTTACAATACAACAAAGCTAGACAAGCAGCGATTACCGGAGAAATCCTTGAAATTGTTGGAGGAGCAGAAGCTCTAAATGGATAAAAAACAAATATATAATTGTTAAAAACCCTCTACTTTTTGTAGGGGGTTTTTTAATTTTCAATTTTTCTAAATACTATATTTGTACAAATAAAATTCATAATGGACTATAATAATATCATTTTAGAAATAAACAATAAGGTTTCTTATATTACTATTAATCGACCTAATCAATTAAATGCACTAAATTCTGAAACCATAAAAGAATTAAATCAAGCAATAATATTTTCTGAAGAAAATCAAAATGTAAGATGCATTCTTTTAACCGGAAGCGGAACTAAAGCTTTTGTTGCTGGAGCTGACATAAAAGAATTTGCTGAATTTAATTCATCTCAAGGAGAAGAATTATCCAGAAAAGGACAAGAGTTGTTATTTGACAAGTTAGAAAATTGCTCAATACCAACAATAGCAGCTATTAATGGTTTTGCTTTAGGAGGAGGATTAGAACTCGCTATGTCTTGTCATGTTAGAGTAGCATCAACAAATTCAAAAATGGGATTACCAGAAGTTTCTTTAGGAGTAATTCCTGGATATGGAGGCACTCAAAGACTGTCAAATTTGGTTGGGAAAGGAAAAGCAATGGAAATGGTATTTACAGCCGGAATGATTACTGCAGAAGAAGCTTTTCAATGTGGACTAGTTAATTCAATTTGCGAGCAAGAAGATCTAATACCGACATGTGAAAAAATTGCTTCAAAAATCTGTCGGAACTCTGGTGTAGCAATTTCATCTGCAATAAAAGCAATTAATGCAAGTTTTACTGATGGAACAAACGGATATGAGGTAGAGAAAAAGGAGTTTGGGAATTGTTTTGGAACAAAAGAATTTATTGAAGGTACTACAGCATTTTTAGAAAAAAGAAAAGCAGAATTTTAATTGAATCCACTTAAAAAATTAGCGGGACAAACTGTAATTTACGGTTTAAGTAGTGTGGTAGGAAGACTACTAAACTACTTGTTAGTACCGTTATATACGCGTTATTTTTTACCAGAGGAATATGGGGTTGTCACAGAAATGTATGCTTATGTTGCATTTTTAGTGGTTATACTTACTTACGGAATTGAAACAGCATTTTTCAGATATAGTCAGAAAGTTCCGAATAAAAGAACGGTTTACAGCACATCATTAATATCACTATTAATTACTTCAACAATTTTTATTGTAATAATTTACATTTCTGCTCAACCGATAGCAAATTGGTTACAGTATCCAGAAACACCTGAATATATTAAGTGTTTTGCATTAATAATAGGGTTAGACGCTGTTGCAGCAATTTCATTTGCTAAACTTAGAGAAATGAATAATGCAAGCAGATTTGCATTGATTAGACTAATAAACATTTTTATAAATATCGGACTAAATCTTTTCTTTATTATTTATTGTCCTTATTCTATTGAAAATAACCTTTCCTCAGTTGAATTTGTAAACTCAGTGTACTCAGAAGATATAGGAATTGGATATATCTTTATTGCAAATTTAATTGCAAGTATTATTACATTTTTAATGTTGCTTCCAGAGATGATAAAATCCGTTTGGATTTTTGATAAAACTCTTTGGAAGAATATGATGATTTATGCTTTTCCTTTATTAATAGCTGGTTTAGCGGGAATAACCAACGAAACAATAGATAGAATTTTATTAAAACATCTTTTACCAGAAACAGTAAACGCATCTTCTGAATTAGGTTTATATGGAGCTTTTTATAAATTATCTATTTTGATGATACTATTTATCCAAACTTTTCGCTTTGCTGCTGAGCCATTCTTTTTTGCTCAAGAAAAGGAGAAAAATTCTAAAAAAATATATGCTGATGTAATGAAATATTTTGTGATTATTACTTCTTTGATATTCTTAATTGTTAGTATGTTTTATGATTTTATTATTCTCTTTTTAGGATCTGATTACCACGACCCTAGAGGATTTAAGGTCGTATCTATTTTACTTGCAGCTAACTTGTTTTTAGGAATATATTATAATTTATCTATCTGGTATAAACTTTCAGAAAAAACAAAATACGGAGCTTACCTATCTATATTTGGAGCAGTAATAACACTAACTCTTAATTTTATATTGATTCCAATAATAGGTTTTGTTGGCTCTGCATGGGCAACTTTAGCATGTTATTTTAGTATGACAATCGCTTCATATTTTTTAGGGAAAACACACTACAGTATTAAATATCCTTTAAAAAGAATATTCCTTTATTTGGGATTGGTCGTAAGTATGTATTTTACTTCGATTTACCTTAATTCAAATAAAATTGATGTTCTTTATATTATTATTTTTATAAGTATTGCATTTTATTTAGAAAAACCTAAAAAAGCTGTAATTTCAAACCCTGAATTATTCGATTAAAATATGAAAGTAAAAGTAGTAAATAAATCTAAACACGATCTGCCAAATTATTCAACAATCGCTTCTGCTGGAATGGATATCAGAGCAAATATTGACAAGCCATTTACGTTAAAACCACTAGAAAGAACTATTGTAAAAACAGGATTATTTCTAGAACTTCCAGTTGGTTATGAAGCGCAAGTTAGACCAAGAAGTGGGCTAGCGTTCAAAAAAGGGATTACAGTTTTAAACTCACCTGGTACAATTGACGCAGACTATAGAGGTGAAGTAGGGGTGATACTAGTAAATTTATCATCAGAAGAGTTTGTTATTGAAGATGGAGAAAGGATTGCTCAAATGGTAATTGCAAAACATGAACAAGCAAGCTGGACTGAAGTAGAAACCCTTGAAGAAACAGAAAGAGGTATTGGAGGATTTGGAAGTACTGGAGTAAAATAAAAAAATAACACATGAAAATTATAGTTCCAATGGCAGGGAGAGGATCCCGATTAAGACCACACACATTAACCATTCCTAAACCCTTAATTCCTATTGCTGGAAAGCCAATCGTACAAAGGTTAGTAGAAGATATTGTAAAGGTGTGCGGAAAAGAAGTAGATGAAATTGCATTTATTATTGGAGATTTCGGCAAGGAAGTGGAAGAAAGTTTGGTGAAAATTGCAGAAGGTTTAGGAGCAAAAGGAAGTATATATTATCAAGATAAACCACTAGGAACAGCTCATGCAATTTTGTGTGCTCAAGAATCGTTAGAAGGTAATTGCGTTGTAGCTTTTGCAGACACTTTATTTAGAGCAGATTTTACTTTAGATAACACAAAAGATGGTATTATATGGGTTAGTCAGATTGACGACCCCTCAGCATTTGGAGTGGTTAAATTAAATAAAGAAAATCTCATTACTGATTTTGTAGAGAAACCAGAAACTTTTGTTTCTGATTTGGCAATTATCGGAATTTATTACTTTAAAGACGGAAATAATTTAAAAAATGAGCTACAATATTTATTGGATAATAACATTAAAGACAAAGGAGAATATCAACTGACAAACGCTCTAGAAAACATGAAAAATAAAGGAATTCAATTTTCTCCTGGTGAAGTTGTAGAATGGCTAGATTGTGGAAATAAAGACGCTACAGTGCATACAAACGAGAGAGTTTTAGATCATAATGGAAATATTATTTCTACAACTGCATTGGTAGAAAACTCGGAGATAATTGAACCTTGTTTTATTGGAGAGAATGTTGTGATAAAAAACTCAAAAATTGGCCCTTATGTATCAATTGGGGAACAGACAATAGTTGAAAAAAGCAGTATTTCTAAAACAATAATTCAGAATGAGAGTTTTGTTATAAATTCGAAAATTAATAATTCTATGATTGGAAATAAATGTTTTTTTGATGGAAAAAACACCAATCAAAAAATAAGTATAGGAGATTTTTCTGAGGTAAAATAATGAAGAAATATTCTCTCATATTACTCTGTTTTTTTTATGTTTTTACAAATGTAAACGCACAAAACAAAACATTTTATCCTATTGGGACACAAAACAAGAATTCAAATAAACAAATAGAAGAAAATAGCAAGGACGATTCACAGTATAAATCGTACTATTTTACAGCTATAAAACAAAAGTCTCTAGAAAATTTTGAAGAATCAATTAAATACTTTGAAAAATGCATTAGATTAGATAAAGAACAAGCATCTCCTTATTACGAAATAGCGAAAATATATTTACTAAATAAGGAACTTCAAGAAAGTTATAATTACTCAAAACAAGCTTATCAGATAGATAAAAGTAATAAGTGGTATGCTCAGTTTTATGCAGATATACTTTTTAAAACAAAAAATTATTATGAATCAGCTAAAATTTATAAATCTTTAATTAAACAACACAAAGAAAAGGAAGATTATTATCTAGATTTAGCTAAGGTTTATTTGTATGATAATAATTTAAGGTTATCTATAAAAACATATAATGATTTAGAAAAACTGAAAGGAGTAAATCATTATACCAGCACTCAAAAACACAAACTTTATTTGGAATTAAAGGATTTTAATAAAGCTGCAACTGAGCTTGAAAATTTACTTATAGAATTTCCTTATGATACAGAAATATATGAAATATTATCAGATTGTTATATTTTATCTGGAGACTTTGATAAAGCTCTTGAAATATTAATAAAACTTTCAGAATTAAAACCTAATTCTCCATCTATTCACCTATCCCTTTCGGATTTCTATTTACAAAAAGGAAATTACGAAAAATATAGGGAAGAATTATTACTTGCTTTTTCTTCAGAAAAGTTAGATGTACAATTAAAAATTAAGAAAATAGTTCCACTATTAACCCCTATTTATGAGAATAAGCTAGAGAACTTTGATTTTGTTTTTGAGTTAAGTAAAATAATAGTTGAAATTCATCCTTTTGATGCAATGTCAAACTATATTTACGCAGACTTATTACGAATAGATCAGAAAACAGAACTATCAGTTTCTTATTATAAGAAAGTTGTAGAAATAAATAAAAATGAAATTGGAGCTTGGGAAGAAATGTTGTTTTTAGAACTTAGATTAAACAGATTAGATTCTTTAAATACAGATTCGGAGCAAGCTATTGAGATTTTCCCAACAAATCCTATTTTTTATTACTTGAATGGATTGTCATTTTACTATAAAAAAAATTATGAAAAAACTATAGAACCTATTAAAACAGGAGTAAATTTTGTTGTTTCAAATCCAAATCTTTCTTCTGAAATGTATAGTATTTTAGGGAACTCATATAATGAATTAAAGGATTTTGAGAATTCAGACATTTCATATGAAAGAGCTCTGGAATATATACCAGATAATGTTCAGGTTCTAAATAACTACGCTTATTATCTTTCATTAAGAGAAGAAAATTTAGAAAGAGCGGAGGAAATGTCAAAGAAAACAATTGAAATGTTCCCAGAAGAAGCAAATTATCTGGATACCTACGCTTGGATTTTATACAAAATGAAGAAATATGAACAAGCAAAAATTTGGATGCAAAAAGCAATAGATATTTCTGAAAGCGAAACTTTTTATTCTCATATGGCTGAAATTTTGATTGAATTAGGAGAAAAAGAGGAAGCGGAATTTTATCTTGAAAAATCAAAATTATTGAAAGAAAACCCAAAAAATGAATAAACTATACATCACAGCGCTTCTTTCAGTTATAATTTTATCCTCTTGTAATTTGCTTAAAAAATCAAATACAGATAACAATTCATCAAATAATATTTCTTTATCAGAAAAAGAATTAATTAAAAAAATAAATTCCCAAAACATTTCACCCGAGTGGACGTCATTAAATTCTAAAATAAAAGTAAATAAAGAAGGTCAAGAAGTTACAATAAACGCTCATATAAGAATAAAAAAAGATAGTATAATTTGGA
>ERZ1049444.1412-NODE-1412-length-18229-cov-12.254484_pt1 | contig 18229 bp, 18 predicted proteins | sample MGYA00383101_ERZ1049444 | MGnify/ENA primary metagenome ERZ1049444 (study PRJEB29581, sample SAMEA5548371) | metagenome | biome: marine; feature: coastal; material: water | depth 50 m | study: Short-term variability in the microbial, nano- and picoplankton...
TTCCGCTTCCGCTGTTTAACCAGATTTGAACCAAAGTACTGTCCCTTGACAAAACTGCGAGATCAGTATCATTATCTCCATCCCAATCCGCGCTAACAATCTGCATCGGATGTGCGCTGACAGATAAAGTCTGTGAAATAGCAAATACTCCACTGCTATTTCGCAGAATAGAAATGCTGCTGTTATCACGATTTACCACAGCCAAATCTGTTTGATTGTCACTATTCCAGTCTCCGGAAAGCAGCTTGAGCGGTACATCACCTACAGTTAAACTACCATTATCAGTAAAAGTCGCGCTACCGTCGTTGCTTAATAATTTAATTTGGTCCTGATCAGTTTGTGTGACCACCAGGTCAGTTATGTTATCTCCGGTGAAATCTGCTGAAATCACATCCTGCCTCCACTCAGCGGTAGCAGGAGTAATAGTACTGGATGTATATGGGAAACTACTTATAGATGAAGAATTATTAAGAAAGAGGGTCATGCTTCCGTCTGCAGTAGTTGATATTCCGTCCTGCTTCCTGGGACTTGTCACAACGATATCTTGTTTGTTGTCTCCATTAAAATCACCAAAAGTGATGCCAAGCGGATTTCCTCCCGCATCATATTCCACCACTGCCTCAAAGACTGTTCCGGAAACACTTGAAGGCACGATACTTGATTCTGTTGGCAAATCTGTAGAATTGCATGCAGCAGTAAAAAATGTTCCTGAACTTACAAGAAATAAAAGGATAAATGTCCTTAAATTAAGACTTGGAAATAACTTAGTGTTCATTAATCAAGCCTTTAAAAAAGAGACCATATTTGTCTTCATGATAGTCCTGAATTAAACCAAAATATTTGTTCCAGGGAGGAACCGGAGTACGTTCCCTGCTTTGATAATAAAGTACTGTATTAATCAGTTTCCAGCGTTCTTCAAAAAACGCTTTCAAAGGCGAAGTTTCCTGAAGTCCTTCAAACACAATCACCGGTGATCGTGCACCATGAGCATATTCTTCAAAATGCAGAAGAATATTTTCACCTTCTCCCGCCAACAACTTTTCTTCCAGGTAGGCTGTTGCATGAAAGTCAATCTTGATCCAGTCTGCAAGGTCCAGCAATTGATGATGAACATTCACATTCATTTTATTGGTATCATCAAGAGCAAGCCGAATTCCCAAATCTTCCGCCAACTCGCGGATAGTTGTTAAATAATCTTCGGTGACTTCTTCATTTATTTCAAAATAAAACATCTCCTGATACTCCGGAAACAACTCCAGCAGTGTCTTTAATGTACGGGGATAATTCAGATAAAAAGAGTCAACGTTTTGCGAAAATGTCAACGAAGGCATACTTTCCTGATCACGTTCCATGTGTTGTCTCAACAGGCGAACAGTCAAAAAAGTAGCAATCAATGAAGCAAAACGTACAAGTACCGACGGGATCGATAATTCTTGTGAAAGATCTACTATTTCACCAAAACTATTTGCATCTCTGTCGATAGCCAGCAACTCAAAACCCCGTGTAGTTGTCTGTAAATTTCGTGGAGCAAGAGCATCAATGGATTCCGCTTTTACTGAAATCCACTTCAGGTAATTTCGCGCACGATCAGTCAGTTCGTCCCATTCACCTTCAATTAGAACCTTTAAAACATTCTCGATCACATCCGGAAAACACGGAGTCGGCAAACCGCCTGGAGCTGCTGCAACTGTCTGACCCGACAGATTTGACTCATTCGTTAAACTGACAAGATATTCCTGCAATTCTTCTATGTTTTGCATCAGTATATATTTCTCAGGTGAACTTTTGTCTGGAAATCAACCATCTGATTTTTAATTTCCCCACGGAATTTTATGTTGAAAAACTGTCTAAACGTGTTGCTGGAGCAGAATAACACGAAAATCCTAAAAATACTGAATCTCAGTTGTTCTTTTATGTTTCCGACTATTATTTCCTAACTACCTGTGCCAAGAGCTAAATTGGCAAATTTCGTATACTGACCGATAAAAGCGAGACGTTTCATCCCTATTTCACCATTTCGATGTTTTGCAATACTAATTTCAGCAATGCCCTTGTCCTCAGTCTCAGGATTATAAACCTCATCCCGGTAAATAAATACTATCAAATCCGCATCCTGTTCAAGTGCGCCTGATTCACGCAAATCAGACATCATCGGCCGTTTTTCTGTACGCCTCTCGAGTCCTCGGTTCAACTGAGAAAGAACAACCATCGGCAGAGAAAATTCTTTAGCAATCCCCTTCAATGATCTTGATATTTCTGATATTTCCTGCTCACGTGAAGGATTCCGCATATTGCTCTGCATCAACTGCACATAATCAATTACCACAAGCCCAAGTTCAGGATATTCCTTTTTGGCCTGACGAATCACCTGTCTAACGTAATTAGGATTAATTCCAGAACGGTCATCTACTAACAACGGTGCTTCCATCATCCGTGTTGTACCTTCCATCAGTTTGTCCCAGTCCTCCTGTTCGAGGTCACCTACGAGCAATTTTCTATTATTTACTTTTGCTTCACTGCATATCAAACGCATGGCGATGTGTTCTTTTGGCATTTCAAGACTGAAGATCAGTGACGGAATTTTAGCATGTCCTGACGCATAAAGCGCCATATTCACCGCAAGAGCGGTTTTTCCCATTGAAGGTCTGGCAGCAAGAATGATTAAATCACCCTTTTGTAAACCACGTGTTAATTCGTCCAACTCAGTAAAACCGGTTGGAACTCCGGTTACATTTTCCGGTGATTCTGAAATTTTCTCTAACTCTTCAAAGTTAGTAGCAAGAATTTCTTTGAGATGAGTATAACTTTTAAGACGGGTACGCGCATCAATTGATTGTAAGCGTTCGGTCGCTGACGCGATGAAATCAGATATATTGTCAGCAGAACCTTCCTGACCATGTTTTGCTACTTCATGGGCCGTGAGGATAATGTCACGGAGTTGACCTTTTTCTCTGACAATTTGTGCGTAAAACTCAGCATTTTCGGCAACAGGTGTTTTCTGTGACAACTCATTCAAATAATCAACCCCGCCTGTTTGTTCGAGTTGCTGTCTTGATTCCAAACGGCTCAGGAGAGTCAGTTCATCAATCGGAACAGGGGGTTCCTGCGAGACCATTTCCTGCATGGCGTCAAAAATGAGTTGATGCGCCGGAGAAAAAAAATCATCTGAACTAAGGATGTCCAGAATCCGCAGAAGCACAGAGTTCTGAATAATAATTGCTCCCAACACAGCCTGCTCAGCCATCTTATCGTGAGGGAGCAATTCATCAAGACCAACAGTTTGCTGGCGAGTTCTCGATGTCCGACCGGAAACCTTTGAATTTTGGATTTTTTTTTCGGAAGACAGCATTGAAACTCCAGATATGGAGAAGGGAATCAAGGATTATGAGACAGGAAGCAGGATAGAACAATCATCTCAAAAAAAAAAGGCAAAAGGCCGGAATTTTATCCGGAGCCTTTAGCCTTAATGGATGGAGTATTAACCCTACTCGATTTCCTCGGGATCTTTGTTTGCTTCGAGTTCTTCGAGTTTTTCGAGTTCTTCAGAGTCTATTTCTGATGCATCAACAACATCTTCTTTTGGCTTCTCAACAACAGGTGCTTCGACAGTGTCACCAATTACCTTGATTTGTAATGTTACAGTAACTTCCGTATGCACACGTACAGAGAATTCATGTGTGCCTACATTACGAATGGGTGTATTCAGCAGAATCGCACGTCTTTCAAGTTCAAAGCCATTTTCTTTGAGCAATTCCACCAGATCACGGTTTGTAACCGAACCAAATAATTTGCCTCCAAGACCGGCTTTACGCACGATTTCAAATTTAAGTGCATTGAGTTTTTCTGACTGTTCATTGGCAAGTGCAATTTTTCCTTCACGCAACTTTTCAAGATATTGCAGACGATGACGTAATTCTTTAGAGGCTTTACCTGTTGCCAAAAGAGCCTTACCCTGCGGGAGCAGGTAATTTCGACCATAGCCGGCTTTTACTTCAATTGTGTCACCCAAAGACCCTAAATTAGGGACATCTTCAGTTAGTATTAACTTCACGGTATTTCCTTATTTTGTATGTAGCTGTTTCGTAATTCGTACTTTATTTTACGAATTCAAGATTTAATCTCGATTAGTATTTGTGCGTCCTGAAAATCTTCGATCGACACTAACCTGTTGAGGCACATAACCCTTCAAAGGAGAGAGCAGCGCCAAGTTGCGAGCTCGTCGAATAGCTGTTTTTAACTTCCTCTGATTCGCAGCGCAGACTCCTGAAATGCGGCTTGGAATAATCTTTCCGCCTTCAGTCACATAACTTTTGAGCAACTCAACATCCTTGTAATCAATCCGATCAATTCCAGCTTCTTTAAAAGGACAGACTTTGCGTTTGCTGCGCAGTAAAATACTTGTTGGTATACGTTTTCGACGTAAATGTGATCTTTTTCTTTTTTTTAACATAATTAATTTTCCTAAAAGTTTTGTGTAGTACCGAATATTTTATGAAAGTCAAAGGACATCAAGCATCAACAGCTTCAGTCTTATCTTTCCCGGTATCATCCGAAAGTTCATCTGCTTTATCTTCGGATTCAATTTCAACTTTTTCTACAGTTTCTGCCTCATTTTTTTCAGGCACAGTTTCAGCTTCAGTTTTTGTCTCAACCTTTTCTGCAACATCTGTTGCATTCTCGGCAGGCTTTTCCTGAACTGTCTCTTTTTCTGCTATTTCATCTTTAGGCGGTATTAAGTTATGTAAAAATGCTGCTTCTGCATCAAGGTCATCTGTTTTCACTATTTGATTACGTAAAACATCATCGGAGTAACCAAATTGGCGCTGTAATTCGTCAACGGTTTTCCCACTACCAGTGAAGTACCAGACGTGATATACACCAAAATCATTACCAGCAATTTCGTAAGCTAATCTTCGGCGTCCCCAAACATATTCATGAATGAGTTTTCCGCCATATCCGGTGAGGTTCTTTTTAAATTTTTTCAACACAACAGCCAGGTCATCTTCACTGAGAGTCGGTGTTGTGATGAAAACGAGTTCATATCCTGTCATTTATCTTCCTTTCGGATTATTGAAATGTCAATAAGTCCACCTGAGTGAACAAGGAAAAAGCAAAAGTACATTCCTTTGCTTTACAGCAATTTGTTCAGAAACAAATGCTAAACATTAAAACGAAAGTGCATTATGTCTCCATCCTGCACCACGTAATCCCGGCCTTCAAGTCGCCATTTCCCGGCTTCCTTGACTGATGACTCAGAACCTAAGCGGTTGATGTCATCAAAATGAAAGACTTCGGCACGGATAAAGCCTTTCTCAAAATCAGTATGTATTCTTCCTGCAGCTTCCGGAGCGGTAGTACCTTTTCGGATTTCCCAGGCACGTACTTCCTGTTTTCCTGCAGTGAAATAAGTAATCTGTTCGAGCATCCTGTAACCGGAATGCGTAAGTCGATCAAGTCCGGAACTGTCTATTCCGAGCTCTTCCATAAACAACTCAGACTCATCATCTTCCATTTCCGCCAGTTCAGCTTCCACCTGAGCACAAATGGGAATAACTTCCACACCTTCTTCCGCTGCTAACTCATTCAGTTGCTGCAGATGTACTTCCGGATTTTTAAGTCCGTCTTCAGATATATTTGCAATATATAGATATGGTTTCATTGTAAGCAGATTCAATTCAGCAACCAGAGCCTTGTCATCTTCGCTGATTTCCATTCTGCGTGCAAATTTACCTTCACCTAAATAATCCCTCAGACGTTCAAAAACATGCATTTGTGCCACCAAAGAACGATCACTTTTAAGCTGACGCGAAAGCCGTTCAATTTTACGTTCTGTCTGCTCCAGATCAGACAAAATCAATTCAGTCTGAATAACCTCTACGTCACCGACAGGGTCTATCTTCCCATCAACATGCACAACATTTGGATCTTCAAAACAACGCACCACATGCGCCACCGCGTGTACTTGTCGAATATGGCTTAAAAATTTATTTCCCAAGCCTTCACCCTGACTAGCGCCTTTGACTAGTCCCGCGATATCAACCACCTGAAGAGTCGCTGGCACAATACTGTCCGGAGTTACCAATTCAGTCAAACGATTCATCCGGGGATCCCGCAATTGAACTATACCAATATTCGGATCAATCGTACAAAAAGGATAGTTCGCCGCTTCAGCCTGTACCTTGGTTAACGCACTAAACAGGGTAGACTTCCCTATATTCGGCAAACCAACAATTCCAACTTCTAAAGCCATTTTCTTCCGGAAACTTTACTCGTTTTGATTAATTTTTCTGAATATACTCAAGCCAGTTCCGAAGCAGAAAAAGAAGTGTTCTCAAATTTTGAAGTTTCCAAAAAGCTGATCAACCCAGTCAGCATGAGATCAATCGCACTCAAAGCCAATTTTTCTTCAGCTTTGGACCAACGACCCAAAACATGTCCAACAACGTCCCGTTTTCCGGAAGGCCTGCCTATGCCTATCCTGACTCTGCGGAACTGCGTGTTCCCTAATGAGTCTATAATGGAGCGCAAACCGTTGTGTCCGCCGTGCCCGCCTCCATCACGGAAACGTGCTTTACCTGGCGGCAAGTCAAGATCATCAGAAATAACTACTATATTCTCAACAGGAATTTTGTAAAAATTAGCGCATTCAGCAACCGCATGACCACTTTTGTTCATGTAAGTCTGTGGTTTGAGAAAAATACAAGCTTCTCCTTTTAATGAAGACCGCAGGAACTGGCTTTGAAACTTCTGCTGAAATCCGCTGAGACCCAACTGCTCCAGGAGTATATCAACTGCCTGAAAACCAACATTGTGAGGCGTTCCTTCATACTCTTTGCCCGGATTTCCCAAGCCGGCCACAAGCTTCATGCCCGCCCTTTCTTGTTTCAGTACTTACTCGCGTTTACTCTTCGTTTGCTGTCTCTTCTTCTGCAGAATCTGCTGCTGTTTCCTCAGCACCTTCTTCTCCTTCACTAATTTCTTCTTCTACTACTTCTTCTTCTTCTTTTGCACGTCCAACAATTGAAATGACTGCATAATTTTCCTCAGTACTATGAGAAACTTTTTCAGGCAATTCAATATCCTGAATCCTAATTGAATCGCCTAATTCCATTTTTGAAATGTCTAACTCAATAAAAGATGGGATATCTGTAGGCAGACAAAATACTGGTATATCTCTGACTACCATTTGTAGAACACCACCGCCTTTAACACCGGGTGATTCACCTGTTACCTCTATTGGTATACGTACAATCTGCTCCTTTGCTGCAGGAAGTTCCCAAAAATCAAGATGTTTAAGGGAATGTTTATATGGGTGCTTCTGCACTTCCCTGAGTACAACCTGTGCTGTCCAACTATCTCCGCTGGCAGAATCCGTGACTTTGATTGGCACCAGTTCGTGCATACCGGTCATTTTTTCAAGAAGATGACGGGTAGATTCTTCTTCCATCTCCAGCAAAATATTCCCCCTAGGCCCGTAAAGAACTGCTGGGATATTACCCGATTGCCGCAATTTTTGATTGGCTGATTTTCCTTTGTTGCTACGAATACTCGCTGCTAATTGATTTTCTGACATGTCGTTATTTTCCATCTAGTGGATGGTTTGTTTGAAAAAAGTTAAACCCCAAGTTTAACCGGATTATGGAGCTCAGTCAATTAAATTCTTTAGTAATTTCGGTCATTATAATTTACCTTCAGATAATTCTGTAAAAAGGCAATTCCTCTGTAAAAATAATGTAACCGTTCCACTTATGGACAAATGACGTTAGAGTCACCACAACGTGAAATTTTTTTCTCGATTATTGTTTCAGTTTCTGCTGCTGTTTCTTCAACATCTTCGATCACATCTTCAATGTCATCTTCGGTTACTAAGGTCCTTCTATTTCAGTTTCAGCAATTTACGGTTCATTCAGTTATATTTCATCGAACTCCGCACCTGCAGTAAAACTTGTTCTGACCCCGGCCATTCTCGAGGATAACTGACTGTGATTTAACTTAATACTAACAATTGCAGTGGCAGACTCGGTTTTATCTATTTTTTTTGCAGGCAGAAAATAGTAGAACAAGTAGCAAAACACTCAACAACGGTATGATATTACGAACAAGTAGCTTTGAGTTTTTTCTTATCATGTTTTGTTTGAAAATCAAAATCTGCGCAGGCTCAATAATTGAGAGGTTCAGCTAAAAAAACAAACGCCTCAAATACTCAACATCCCTTTATTCTTGAGTTTTGCACTTCAAGGCTCTAAGTTGACAGTCATTCGCAGCGTAATTTTATCAACATAAACAATTAAGAACAACTTAAAACTAAACCGCATGTACTGTTGAAAATGAGTAGATTTCACGGGTTTGTACACACAATACACCACACTTGGGACAAGTCTTTTGCGGGAACAGGAATCTGAAGCAGTTGTACGTGAAGGTTCACTGCATGGAATCATCACCGACGGTGCTAATCTAAAACACTCTTTGGTGCGCCGTATGGAGTACGGAAAACTAGTTGATCATGTACCGGACTCTCACTATGACGAATTAGAAGCACGCTTACTTGCCTGGGACAGGCTTGCGTTTGATTTAACCCGGCAGAACAGATGGGCACCTTAAAACTGAATCAGAGGGAATATTCTTGATGAAAAATAAATGGATTATGCTGTTTTTGCCTGCCATTGGGCTGGCGGTTGCCTGCGAAACTGCAAAAACTACCTCTTTTTATGTAAAAGCCAGAAATCCTGAAGAACTAAAAGTTCATGCTTTTGAGCGATGCGGAAGAAAGTACAAAGTGCTTGCTTATGAGGATGACACTGTGCGCATAGAGTGTCTGGGAAAAAAGGATTAAACTGGAACTATCACATCATTTACGTAAAATGTCCATTACAGTAAAATAACCTATCGGTAAGACCCACAAAATATTTAATATTGCAAAAACCGTTACTATTATATTAGCATTCATTGCTAACCCTCCTTTTTTGTAAACCCTGCAACTTTTAAAAATATTCTCACAGACTTTTCAATTGTACCTGTGCATTCTTAAATAAAATTTTTCTACGCTATGTAGAAAAAAAGTAAAACTAGCGGGTTTTTCTACAAAAAGCAAGTTAATACTGTTACTCGTTGGAATAAATTCGGGGAAGGCGTTCATTCAGGTTGGTTAATATTTCGTAGGGGATGGTATCCGCCAAAGCAGATATTTCTTCAACCGTGATACTCTGGTCTTTATGTTGTCCGATCAACACAACTTCATCGTCAATTTTAATTGCTTCATTTTCACAGTTAACCATAAACTGATCCATACAGACTCTGCCTGCAATTGACCTGCGTTTTCCATTTATCAGCACCACTCCGCAATTTGAAAGTTGCCTCCGATAACCGTCACCGTAACCCAGCGGAACTGTGGAAATATTCGAGGCTCTTTCTGAAGTCCAGGTTGCCCCGTAACTTACTGAATATCCAGCCGGAATAGATTTATAAAAAGAAACCTTGGATTTCAACTGTAGAGCTGGGCGCACATCCAGAACATGCGGGCTGGACACATCAGGATATACCCCATAGAGCAAAATTCCTGGTCGTATCAAATCAAGATGTGTTTGTGGAAAATAAAGCACACCTCCGGAGTTTGCAAGATGCCTCAGAGGCATCTCTACGCCAAGACGTTCAAAAACTGAAACTGCTGCTAAAAACCGCTCAACCTGTTTCAAGGTCAAAGGATTTTCAGGATCATCAGCGCAAGCCAAATGTGAACAAACACCTTTAACAATGATGTGTTCCGCACGCACTGCTTCTTCAATAAAACTTGCGGAATCTTCGGTATTGATCCCAACACGTCCCATTCCGCTGTCTAGCTTAAGATGTACTGTCGCCCGTTGTGAGCCTGATTTGCAGATTGTTTCGGTAATTCGCAAAACTTCAGGTGATGAGACAAAAAATTCTAAATTCCATTCCAGGTATTCCGTAATCTGCCCGGGAAGCACTCCTCCAAAAACAACGATCGGCAAGCTTATTCCGGACTCGCGTAAGCGAATACCTTCTTCTAGTAAAGCCACACCAAGACAGTTCACACCGAGTTTTTCATAGAACTGTGCCACCTTCAACAAACCATGCCCATAGGCATTTGACTTGACAACTGCCATCACTGGCCTATTCTCCGTATGATTGCGGATCAGCTCCAGATTATGTCTTAAATTGTTTAGCTCAACTTCAACGAAGGAAGGCCTCATTAAAAATGCGGATTTGAGGTTCAAGAATGGGAATTCCGGATTTTTGCTTCAAACTAACCTTTACTCTGGGAACAGTAAAAGACAAAAATAGCGCTGCAGAAAAGCTCAAAATTTTCCAATTCATTATCACTGCTGATCTTTTCTAGGGTGGTGATCAAATCCTCCATCGCGTGTATCTGGCGGAATGCTTCATAAAATCGTATTCGGATTTGATGTTCAACAAAAAAAGGCACTAGTTCATTGATGATCTCAGGCAACCCGCCAGGTTCTTCTCCAAGACGTTTCAGAAAATGACTGAAAAAACTTTGAATATATACCTCGAGTTTTCGTTTATCTTCTTTTAGTTTTTCACGTGGTAGATATTCCATAGAAGCAATTTTAAGTTTTTCTTCTCGAACTGTTGCTGTTTTATTCCCTCCTGATAAAGAAAGCTCTTGAGTAGAGGATAACTTGCGTTTACGATGTGCAGAAATGTTAAGCGGATACTCTAGTGTATAGGTCGAGTCTTTTTCAATTTGTTGAAAAAGTTTTTGAGTATTGATGGGATCTAATTGTATTCGATCTGCGTCAGTACCAAGTATTCCGACCATAAATGGGTTTTTGAGATTGCTGTAAACATCATAAGTTTCTGCACCAAATTCATACGGCCGCGCCTGAGTACCTTTGGTGTTATGAGAAGTTTGCTTCAAGATCAAGGGTTGAAGCACTACCGTCTGTGTAGATTCATCCGGATCTCCTTTTTTTTGTTTTACCGAAAACTCATCCTCCATTTGCTTTACTTCACTATTTATTTGTTTTTTTGCATAAATCAAAACTATTTACACATTCAGGCAAGATATTTGCTCTTGCTTTTTTAACTTGCTGAGAGCAGTATTGACTTTGTCGAGCATTAACAAGCACCAACTATACCAACTGATTAAGATATGTTTCAGAGTTTCAAGCAATTAAAAGTATTCTCCAATTTTGAAAGCGTCAAATATTTCAGTAAACCTTTTAAGTTTGCGGCAACGCTCTGTTTTGTTTTTGCCCTGTTGTTACCCTTAAGTTCTATTTATGCTCATAAAAAGTCATCTTGGAAACCTTTCATTCATTTTTACGAAAGTGGTGACTGCAAGGTACTAATCCGCCAGTTGAAACCTTTAGTAAAACCAAAGTCGTGGACCAACAACGGTTTATGGAGTCGTTCACGTATTTTGAATGCTAAATGTCATCTGCAACTTGGGAATTATGAAGCAGCGCTGAAAAGTCTCAAACAAACTCCGCAATCAGTAGTGAGCGATGCATGGACTTTTCAAAAAATCCGCGTTTTACTTAAGGCAAACCGTCACCGTGAAGCAATTGTCAGCATCCGGAAACTGCTGAAACTTTCGGAAAGGAATTTTTACCTGGGTTCACTACGTGAAAATATTAAAAGTGAATTCAGAACTGATAAAGAAGTCGGCCAAATTTTTCAACTGCTGCATGACACACGTAAAAACCACAAATGGTTTCTAACCGATTATGAAATACACGCACTTTATCTCCGTGGAGCAAAGCTGAAAGGCGTAAAGCTTGAGCACAAATATAAAGTCTTAGGCTGGCAGTTTCCGCTTGATCAAAAAACTTCTGTCCTCTCCCATAGAAACCTGACAGCAAATGAACTTAAAAAAATGTCCTCGGCAGAGCTCTCCAGCCGTGTCCGCAGTCTGTCAAAACTTGGCTTGAACAAATACCTGATTAAACACCTTCCGCAACTGAGGCAGGGAAGAAGCCGAAAGGTGGTGAAAAAACTTGGGGAAGCCTATATGAAAGCTCTGTTCAAGGAAAAATATTATGCTCGAATCATAAAACTTCAGCAGCAGGGAACTCTTGAAAAAAAATGGGCGGTAGGAAAGGAATCTCAGCTCTACTGGACGGCACGTTCCTACATTAAACGTAAAAATATACCAGCTGGACGGAGTACTATTTATAAACTTGAAAAACTGAATAATAAAGCAAAACAACTGCCGGTTTTGTTTGATACATTTGCTACCCGTTATCGTTTGGATTCAGAAATCCGTAAAGCGCAGTTTTGGTGGGATCGCCTGCTCCGCCATTTTCCTAAACATAGTCTCGCCGCTAAATCAGCATGGGAACTCGCCTGGTCTTATCAACAGCAAAAGAATAGCGAAAAAGCGCTGGGATACCTTAAAAAAGGACTCAAGACAAGAATATATAATTCTGAAATGAAAGCCAAGCTACTGTTCTGGCAAGGGAAATTATTACAAAAAAGCGGACATCCTGAACTTGCTGCAAAAAGTTTCAAACAACTGATTCTTCGACAGCCTAATACCTATTACGGTATGCGTCTGATTTCTTCAGAAGATATTCCTGAAAGTATTTTGTCGGTAATCAAAACACGTAAAGCAAAATTTTACGCAAAGCCTACTAAGAAACTCAGTCCGAAAACCAAAGAATTGCTGAAGAGAACCGAATTTCTTTTTGATATTGCGGAACCGGAGCAGGCACTCAAAGAATTATTTGCAGGGCTGGGTCGTTATAAAGACAGTACACGCAATTGGCATGTGAGCCATCTGCTTCACCGCAGAGGAGAATATCATTCTGTGCTCAGAGTGATAGCTAATTATTACCTGCCACACCTTGTAACTCTGAAAGTTGGCGAACATCCACTCTGGGAACTGGCATACCCACGGCCTTATTGGTCCCAGTTGAAGAGTTTTGCAAATCAGGCCGGAATTGATCCGTATTTTGCGCTAGCAATCATGCGTGAGGAAAGTCACTTTGATCCACAGGCACTGTCTTCAAGCAAAGCTATGGGTTTGATGCAACTCATGCCTGCAACTGCAAAATTCGTAGCTCGGAAAAAGAAAATCAAACTCAAGGAAAAATCCGAAATTTTTAATCCTGAACTGAATACGCGTCTTGGTACACTTTATCTGGGAAGTCTTTCAGACAGATTCAAATCCGAATTAATTTATACTGCAGGAAGTTATAACGCAGGACCCCAAAACATGCTCAAATGGATCAAGCGCTGGCCTAGAAAATCCATCGATGCCTTTGTTGAACAAATTCCATTCTCAGAAACCCGAAATTACGTCAAAAGAGTTTACAGGAGTTATAAACTTTACAAACACATCTACAGTTCATAAAATCCATAAAAAGACCCATTCCTTCAAATATTCTTTTACATCTACAGTCAATTAATCTTACTCTTTTCAATTATTCACTTTTTAAAATACCTTTTTTAATTCACGCAGCATTTTACGGAAATCCAGCTGGTGACGTTTTTGTAAAATTTTTGCAGTTGCCTCAAATTGCTTTTTTTCTGGAAGTTGTGAAAGCTGACTGCCGTAAAGTATCACATTACCTTTCCGATTAGCACGGGCCTCCAGTAACTGGTTATAAGTTAATTTCCACTGCTCCCGTCTTTCCTCAAAATCTCCGGTCACTGTCCACAGATTTCCCACAAGCCAGCTGTCATAATGCAGACAATCCCGCAGTTTGTGTAAGAACTCTATCCGCGTAAGCTCTTCCGGAGGACCGTAGTCTCCGAAAGCGTCCAGAATGATAAGATCAAATTTATCTGTCAGAGTCGGAATCATCTCCGCTGCGTCCGCGCACAACACACGCAAACGTTCGTCATGGGGAAGTTCAAAATAACTGTGTGCCGCCTCGATAACTGCGGAATTGATTTCGATGACGGTTTGCTGCAGTTCAGGAAACTCACGGTGCATCCAGCGGACAATGCTACCGCCTCCAAGACCTATATGCAGAACTGACTTAGGTTCCGGACAGAAAAGCAATCCCAGCAAAATGAAACGTGAATAAGGTAATACCAACTGCTCCGGGCGATTTTTTGAAATGACGCTCTGCATGATATGGTTGCCAAAACGTAATTCTCGGCGATCATCCTTTTCCCAAACCTGAACTGTTAATCCGGAAACTTTGCTTTCCCACAACAAGTGTTCCTGTTTTGTTCCACTAAGTATTTTAAGAATTTTCAAGATTCCTGCTAATATGTCGAAGGTTAAAGAGTAAAGACTTTACAATTAAACGATAGGGCAAGATAAGCACATAGTTGATTAAAACGTATGCCTTCTATTTTTCCAAATGGGAAACACCACCCATTTGGGTAACCAGCCAATTTTCATTCCAGATTAAACCGAATATTCCAGTGTTCTTTATTATAAAACGTGTAGGGGCATCGATTGACAAGCCGAGCGCATGTTTCATTAAAACCCTCACGACTCCGCCGTGCGTTACCATCACAACTCTTTCCTGCGGATGTCTAAGACGTATTTCTTCACTGAATTCCAAAGCACGCTCCAGAAGTTGCTGTGTGCTTTCCCCTTCATCAATCACATAGTTTGCGCCTGCAGTTTTGAAAAGACGATAGACTTCGGGATGTCGTTCCTTTGCTTCAGTCGAAGTTAACCCTTCAAAAACGCCAAGATTTTTTTCGCGTATACGTTGATCAAACTGCAGCGTATGTCCTGAATACTGAGTTATGGCCTCCGCAGTTTGCCTAGCGCGTAGAGAATCGCTGGAATAAATGTGGTCAAAGGACACATTTTTCATCAATTCACCGAGCGCCTGAATTTGTCCCCTGCCGACTTCAGAAAGATCACTGTTGGAATGTCCCTGCATACGTTTCTGTGAATTCCACTCTGTCTCACCGTGGCGGATTAAAATTATTTCTGTTTCTTTCATTATTCTTTATCCTTAATTAGATTGTTTATGCTGCTAATATAAATAAGATTTAAAAATGTTTGTTACTCTTTTACACATTATTATTTTTCAGTTTCCGCCAATCCTACGTAATTCAATGATATACGTCCTGAACGGATATGGCAGCCAAAACAACGATCATTGTCAACACGTACAGAAAGAGCAGGATGTGGTGAATCCGGATGAGTCTACAAATGACAGGCAGCACAGCCGCCTCCGTGGTCCTGCAAAATTTGCTGATGATTTTTTCTTTCGGAACCTAAATGGCAGGAAACGCAGAGTTTACGTAAATATGAGTCTACTCCTTTTTCACTTAAACACTGGTTTAAATCTGGATGGCTTTGCTTTTTCGGTTTTTCACCAAATAACCTACGCGTTCCGGAAAGCATACCGTCCAGAGTGTTCATCCGGGAATTTTGAACAAGCGGAATCAGCTCTGCATGGCAACCGGATTGTCCGCATGATTGTTCAACTGTTTTCATCCTACCCGGAAATACTTCCAGATTTTGATGAGCATTTTCCTTTGTATTAGCACTTGCCTTACCGGCATGACAGGTTGTGCAGCATATTTCTGCAGGATCATGCAACATTGACAGCCTGCTATTTTTAGTATGACAACTAAGGCACTATTCTTCAGCTGAAACAGGAGAGAAAAAGCAGGATACAGGATCAGCAGGAAAATGAATTTAAGCGCTATTTCCATCGCTCGGATTGTCATGCAGTTCAAGCAGTCTCCGCATTTCATCCAGCAAAGTATCTTTGAATTCCGAGCGTTGCAAACCTATTTGCATTGCGGAAGTCAGAAACCCCAGCGGTTCTCCCAAATCATAACGTGTGCCCTCAAATTTGACCGCAGAAACTTTCCCCAGAGCCGCCATATGGTTGATGGCTTCCGTTTGAGTGAATTCACTTTTTGAGGAGTGACTTTTGTCGCTGGTTCGCAAGGCGTCAAAAAGTTCAGGTGTGTAGAGATAACGTCCAAAAGAAACAAAGCGGCTGGGCGCGGTACCGTGCTCCGGTTTCTCCACCATTTTTTTAACATTCATAATATTACCATCACCATCCGGATCAATCACGCCGTAACGCCATAATTGATCTTCCTCCAATTCCTGTACACTCAAAACAGTGTTGCCGGTTTTTTCCCAGGTTTCAATCAGTTGTTTTGAGAGAGGTTTTTCACCTAATACAATATCATCCGGATAGGCCACCACAAACGGTTCATTATCCACAAACGGTTCCACCAGCATCAACGCGTTTCCGGTGCCCATCATGTGCTGCTGACGCAGCGTAAAAATATTGGCCTCAATCGGTTTGATTACTTCCAGTTTTTCAAATTCATTGGACTGCGAAAACGCGGAAGTCAGTTCTACCTCACGGTCAAAATAATCCTCCATCACTTTTTTTCTGCGTGACGAAACCAGTAGAATATCCTGTATGCCTGAATCAACCATTTCCTGGACAATGAAATCAATGGCCGGACGGTCAATCAGCGGAAACATTTCTTTGGGAATTGTTTTTGAGGCAGGTAAAAAACGGGTCGCGTATCCAGCGGCTAAAATTACACCTTTCATTGGTATTTTTATTTAGTATGTTTTAAGTTTGCTTTAGCTTCAGCAGTTTTTTTTAGCTGGTTTTAGCCAATAGTACTTGTACTAATTTGTTCAAACAATTCAAGAGCAGTTGCCTCGTCAATGACTGAGACTTCCAGCTTTTCCGCCTTGTCAAGTTTTGATCCCGCGTTTTCTCCGGCAAGTACGAAGTCGGTATTTTTGGAAACGCTGCCGGTGACGTTTGCTCCAGCCAGAATCAGACGCTTTTTCCAGACATCCCTCGGTTCGGAAAGGGTTCCAGTCAGTACAACGATTTTTCCGTTGAATGGAGAATCGGTAATCTCCAGAATTTTTTCTTCGGCTGGATCTACTCCGCGTTCAAGAAAATCCGCAATTAATTGACGCTGTTCTTCATGCTGGAAAAAGTCAAAAATACTTTGCGCAATTACAGGTCCAATTTCCTCAATCTTCTCCAGTTCTTCCGGGGTAGCTGATATCAACTTCTCCAGCGTACCAAAATGCAGGGCTAAGATGCGAGCTGTTTTTTCGCCAACATTAGCAATACCGAGAGCATGAACGAATTGGCCCAGCTCGCATTTTTTTGATTTTTCGATTCCGGAAAGGACATTTTCCGCGGATTTATCACCCATACGTTCCAGCCCAGACAAGTCTTCGTGTCGCAGCAAATACAGATCCGCGGCACTTCTCAGTAGTTTTTTTGTCAGTAGTTGTTCAATCAGCGCCGGTCCAATTGTGTCAATATCCATTGCCCTGCGTGAAACAAAGTGTAAAATCAGCTCCTTTTGCTGGGCTGGACATTCCGGATTTGGACAACGCCATTCCACCTCGCCTTCCGGGCGAAGGGCCAATGTTCCGCACACGGGACAAGCTGACGGCGGTTCTATTTTTAGGGCTTCTACGGAACGTAATGTAGGATCAACTGCGACAATTTTTGGGATTATTTCACCGCCTTTTTCCAGCGTTACATGGTCGCCCAGATGCAAATTGAAACGTTCAACCTGATCATAGTTGTGAAGTGTAGCGCGTGAAACAGTGGTTCCGTTCAGTTCAACCGGATCGAGTATCGCTACCGGAGTTAAAATTCCTGTTCGTCCCACACCGACTTCAATGCTTCTCAGCACTGTCGCGGCCTGTTCTGCAGTAAATTTAAATGCGGTTGCCCAACGTGGTGATTTTGCGGTGAAACCCAGCTGCTTTTGCTGTTTTAATGAGTTAACTTTGAGTACAATTCCGTCAATATCATAAGGCAGTTCCTCCTTGTGTTTTTCCCAGTACCGACAGAATTCCAGTACATCTTCGATTGAAGAAACTAATTTTGTTTCCGGATTTAGCGGAAATTCATGTTGACGCAGAAAATCCAAATTGGCGGCATGCATTTCATGAGGTATACCTTCGGCAATCGTGTAGATAAAGACTGCTAACTGACGACGACTGGTTTCTGTGCTGTCCAGTAACCGTAGTGAACCGGCAGCGGCATTTCTAGGATTTTTGAAAAGCGGCTCTGCGGAATTCAGGCGTTGTTGATTCAGCGCATCAAAGTTTTCACGTGGCAGATAAACCTCACCGCGGACTTCCAAATCACGTTCATCTTTCAGTGTCAAAGGTAGACAGCTGATTGTTTTTATATTTGGTGTAATTTCCTCACCTTCACTGCCGTCACCGCGGGTTACACCGGCACTCAGAACGCCGTTCCTGTAAATTGCGGAAACGGCCACTCCGTCAATTTTCAACTCACAAACG
>ERZ1049444.1413-NODE-1413-length-18225-cov-5.696588_pt1 | contig 18225 bp, 18 predicted proteins | sample MGYA00383101_ERZ1049444 | MGnify/ENA primary metagenome ERZ1049444 (study PRJEB29581, sample SAMEA5548371) | metagenome | biome: marine; feature: coastal; material: water | depth 50 m | study: Short-term variability in the microbial, nano- and picoplankton...
AACATCGTTTACCCCATAAACTTCAACTTAATATACGCCGCGCAACGTTAACAGAGCGCTTGTTTTATCAAGTGAATGTGAGCGCTGATATAAATTCTTAGTCTCCCTAAGTTTTACGAAATGTTCGATACTGAATTTGCAAATACCAATACGATACCCAATTAACCCATACAAACAACAACCTGAAACGCTACAGATATGCACAAACCACATAACCGTAACCTCAACACATACAGATTCTTCTAAAATTCTGCTACGCACAAAAAAAGGGCTGCGAAATACGCAACCCTTTGTTTTGTATTGTAAATTCGAAGCTTCGCTATTAGCGTTTCGAGAACTGAAAGCTCCGGCGCGCTTTGCGTTTACCGTATTTTTTACGTTCAACAACGCGGCTGTCCCGCGTTAAGAAGCCCGCCGATTTCAAAGCGCCACGCAAACCGGGTTCGTAAAGCTGCAAAGCCTTTGAAATACCGTGCTTCACGGCACCGGCCTGCCCCGATAAACCACCACCTTTGACCGTCGCGTTTACGTCGAACTGATCTACTACGCCCGCAACTTGAAACGGTTGACGCAAAATCATTTGCAACACAGGACGCGCAAAATAGGCGTTCATTTCTTTTCCATTCACAACCACTTTACCCGAGCCTGGCTTGATCCAAACACGCGCAACTGCGTCTTTTCTTTTGCCGGTTGCATAAGCGCGCCCCAAAGCATCGCGCATGGGCTCGCGCGGAGCGGCAACTTCAATTTGCACGTCTGCATCTGACCCAACAGTTTGCAGCTCTTCCAAAGATTTCATTTCTTCAGTCATAATTATGCAGCCCTTGTATTTTTAGGATTCATTGATTTCACATCCAACACAGTTGGGGCCTGCGCTTCATGGGGATGCTCTGCCCCCGCATAAACGCGCAGATTGGTCATCAATCCACGGCTCAAACGATTGCCGGGCAACATCCGCTTAACAGCTTGTACAACCACACGCTCAGGATGCGCTCCTTCTAAAATTTGCGCTTTCGTACGCGATTTAATGCCACCGGGGTACCCTGTGTGCCAATAAAAGTTCTCTTGGCGCTTTTTACCGGTCATTTGAATTTTTTCAGCGTTGATAATAATCACATTATCGCCACAATCCATATGAGGTGTAAAAGAAGCTTTGTGTTTACCGCGCAGGCGCATCGCCACAATTGAAGCCAAACGGCCCAGAACAACGCCCTCAGCGTCGATCAGGATCCATTTCTTTTCAATATCTGCGGGAGTAGCAGAAAAGGTTTTCATAAAAGATCGTCCCATCATAAGTCACACTTAAAGAAGCCAAACCGCTTCTTTTCATCGAATGTGGTTATAGGCGATGCGCTGTCATGGTCAAGCACTATAAGGGTTATATTTTTGTTTAAAAACAATTACTTAAAATATAGGTATTAAAATACCCCAATTTTAAATGCCTAAAACGCACCCTGCAGCTGGATTAATAAAAGGTTAGTGCAAAAACTCATTAGGCACGGGAGGTGCCTAAGCTTCAAGCTCACTATCCCAATATAAAAAGTCCATCCAGCTTTCATGAAGATAATTGGGCTGGAAATTGCGGCCTGCATTTCGCAGCTCTTCTGCTTCTGGACAGCGTGGTTTACGCGCCAACGACATTCCTGCGCGCTTTAAACTTTTTGATCCTTTTTTCAAATTACAGGGGCTGCAAGCCGCAACCACGTTTTGCCAACTTGTAACGCCCCCGCTTGCGCGTGGCACAACATGGTCAAATGTAAGATCACCTTTGGACCCACAATATTGGCATGAAAAATGGTCCCTCAAAAATAAATTAAAGCGCGTGAAGGCCACGCGCTTTTGAGGTTTTACATAATCTTTGAGAACCACAACCGAGGGTATTCGAAAGCGAATGGTTGGACTGTGAACATAATGATCATATTCCGCCACGATATCGACCCGATCCATATAGGCAGCTTTCACGGCATCTTGCCAACACCACAAAGATAAAGGGTAATACGATAGTGGTCGGTAATCAGCATTCAAAACCAGTGCTGGATGTTGCTTTAATGCAGAGGATTCACGCACAAACTCTGTCCTAAATTCGCCATCCATCTGCCTTCAACCCCTTTTATCAGCCACGCACTACGCTTTGGCACGCGTCTCTCTCTACAAAGCAAACTATATATCGCGCATTTTATCTGGCAAGCCCAATATATAGCCTAATTGACGCATAAGGCGATCGCGCCCGGCTTGGGCTAAACGTCAAAAACAGCGTCACAGCCCCAGCTTGTCGCGCATAAATGCCAAGGCAACCGACAAACCATCAGAAGCAATGCCATGCGCCGTACCTTTTTGAACATGTGCAAACACATCTTGAAATCCCGCTTTTTGCAGCCCATCCGCGGCTTCTGGCAAAGATGCGATAGGCACCACATCATCTTGATCACCATGGATTAGCAAAATTGGCGGGCGTGATAACACCTCATCCACCAACAGATCAGGCTCCATCAGGCGTCCGGAAAACCCAACCATTCCGGCTATCGCATCCTCTCGCCGCGGGGCCACGTGCAAGCCCATCATCGTGCCTTGTGAAAATCCAAATAACACCACTTGCTCGGGCAACAGATCCTCATCGACCATCAATGCATCTAAAAACGCGTTCAAATCCTCAACGGCAGCTTGCATGCCGCGCATTGATTCCTCTTCGCTGGATTCGTCAATCCAAGGTATAGGAAACCATTGAAACCCCATTGGAATCCCGTTGCATATCTCGGGCGCATTCGGCGCGATGAATAATGTATCCGGCAGATGCTCGCCCAAAGGGTCGGCCAACCCCAGCAAATCTGCTGCATTGGCACCATATCCGTGTAAAAACACCACTGCCGAGCGTGTCGAGCCCGATAAAGCTTCTTTACGTTCCGTTTGCAGAACCCGTGTCATCCAATTCCCTCGCGTTTTTTGATGGCCGAGTAATACGCCCACAAAACATGCGCTGCAACTGCTCTCCACGGGCTCCAGTCAACGGCCATGGTTTTCAAGGCATTCGCGCTTGGCCTGTCCGTCATTCCAAACAAATCTTTTGCCGCTTCTTGAAGCGCCAAATCGCCTGAGGGAAATACATCTTGATGCCCCAAAGAAAACATCACGTATATTTCTGCCGTCCAAACCCCGATGCCCGATATTTGCGTCAAAACCCCCACCACCTCTTCAGTTGACGCTACGGCAAGCGCGTCAAAATCCACATCCGCAAGCGCCAATGCTCGGACATATTTTATTTTTTGACGGCTCAGCCCAACCTCTCGCAAGGCTACATCGGTTGTGCTTAAGATTCTTTGCGCTTGTGTGAAGCCTGCAGCCTCCGCACGCGCCCAAATAGCCGCCGCAGACGCAACGCTTAATTGCTGCGCGACAATGGCCTTTAGCAACGCATCAAAACCCCCTGCCCGCCTGCGCAGCGGAATTGGCGCATTAATTCGCGCCGCAGCGCGCGCGAAAGCCGGTTCCTGACGGCATAAAAATTTTATGCCACGATCAATATCAGAATCTGTTTCAAGCCTATACATACCCTGAGCAATAGACCATATCTCTGCCAATTGCGCGCTATTTCGTGGCCATGGTTTTAAGACTGAGGCAAGTTATCGTGTTTGTTATCAATTCACTAATGAACTTGCGCCTACCGAACGTTATGATCCTCACCCGTTATGATAAGAAATAGCTTTTTCTGGGCCTTGTTATTTACATTGCCCCCGCATAGCGTCGCGCGAATGGTCACTGTAACAGATGATAAACTCGCGCGGCGCAATTTAACTGTCTTGGTGCTTGCACAAGCAATCTTGGGAAACCAATTGCCGATGGTGTTTATTATGGCAGGTTTGGCTGGGCAGTCTTTGGCGAAAAATATTTGTTTCGCGACGATGCCAATATCCTGCATCGTCTTGGGGGCAATGCTCGCCTCTGATCCTTTGTCAAATTTAATGCAAAAGGTCGGCCGCAAAAAAGGGTTTTTCTTAGGAACTTTTTTCGGAGCCTTGGGGGGGCTTATTGCCGCCTATGGGCTTTATGTTCAATCTTTTGGTTGGTTTTTACTGGCCAGCCTTTGCACGGGTGTGTTCATGGCAAGCCAAGGCTTTTATAGATTTGCAGCGATCGATACAGCTTCGGAAAGTTTTCGGCCAAAAGCAGTGTCCTACGTGATGGCCAGTGGTTTGATTGCAGCGATTATCGGCCCTCAATTGGTAAAGTTAACCGATACCTTTTTTTCCGTTCCCTTTCTTATGTCCTATCTGGTCATAGTGGCCCTCAACCTGATCGGCTCACTTATCTTTTTTGCGTTTCGCAATACAGATTATTTGGTCACTGAACAGGGCGAAGAAAGGCCGCGCAATAGGTTTGACCTGCTGAAAAGCCGGCAGATTTTCGCATCGATCCTTTGCGCTATGATTGCCTATTCAATGATGAACCTGGTTATGACCTCAACGCCTTTGGCGGTGATCGGTTGCGGTTTTAGCACCTCAGATGTTGCCGATATCGTTTCGACCCATGTATTGGCGATGTTTGTACCCTCTTTTTTCACGGGCCATTTGATTGTGAGATTTGGCGCGCGCAGAATTTTGGCGATAGGACTTGTTATGCTGGCAATTGCCGGGCTTTGCGCGCTTGAGGGCATAGATTTGGGCAACTTCTTTGCCGCGCTGATTATGGTAGGGCTGGGTTGGAATTTCAGCTTCATTGGCGCCACAACGCTTTTATCCGAAAGCCATAAGCCGCATGAGCGCGGCCGGGTTCAAGGAATGAATGATTTTTTTGTGGGGGCTGGTGTGACCTTGGCCTCTTTAACCTCAGGCGGATTGATGAATTGTTCCGGCAATTCGGCCTTAGAGGGCTGGACTGCAGTGAACCTTGCGATGTTGCCGTTGTTATTTCTTGCTGCTCTAGCACTGTTTTTCCTAACGAAAACAGAAAATAAGAACAAAAGACTGTAAATGATACGCTTACCAGCGCTGCAGTAACGAGCGCCCGAGAAGGCGCACACCCGACAGTCGAACGCCGCGCCGATCACCTCCATACGCAGTTGCCGGGGACCGTCTGGCATAAGCGGCGAGCACAGCGCCGGATTGCCACCCTGTGAGCAAGGCATAGCCAGCCTTTTTTGAAATTTTACCGCGCGCTGTGCGCGCCGAGCGCAATTTTAGCAAGGCCTCATGCGCCAACAATTGAACTGCGTCTTCGCTGGTGTCGGGTATATGTGTTTTTCCTGCCTCGGTCAGTTCCGGCAATGCTTTTAAGTAATTTGCAACACCCGCAGCATAGCCGAAATCGGCCAATACCTGATCATCCGCTGGTCCAAGCGCCTGAGCTGCAACCCTCATCAAACATCCGGATGTTGCATGAATATAAGCCTGAAAATCTGCGTTGGTTGCAAAGGGCTCGGGGTAAATATCATGCCGACGCGCCTCAACCACAGCCTTCAAAACCTCAGCAGCGGCAGGGGTGAGAGAGATGGCCAGCGGCGTTGCAACCTCATGCCGACGCACCGCGCGCCCATCTGAAATTTCACTCAGCACGTCTTGCCACCACTGTAAACGCATTTCGGCAATCAGCGGTTCTTTGGTCACCCAAGGGGCACGTGCTACCTCAAGGTTAAAGGCGAATATTGGAAATAATGTTTTACGCACCTCTAAAGGTGTTGCCATAACAGCGCGAAAACGCTCGGGATCACCGCGTTCCAATAGGCGTGCACAAGCGATCACATCATCGCTAAACTCATCCGCCAACGGTTTATGCGCCTGTGTGATCGGACGCGGTATCGCGGATCAATTTCCATTGAAAGGCTTCGATAAGCGCCTCAAAGCTTGCATCCACAATATTGGCGGATACGCCCACCGTGGCCCAACGCCGCCCTTGGCTGTCTTCGCTATCGATCACAACGCGCGTCACGGCTTCGGTGCCCCCTTGAGTAATTCTGACCTTAAAATCAACCAGCCGCACATCATCAATCATGCTTTGATAGGCGCCCAAATCTTTTGCCAATGCTTTGGCAAGGGCATTTACTGGCCCGCGATCCGAACCGGTCTCATCCAAAGATTCACTTACCGAAAGTTTCTTTTCATCTCCAACCTTCACCACAACCACGGCTTCGGACAGGCTTACCATCTCATTATATTTGTTTTTGCGGCGCTCAACCGAAACGCGGTAGCGCTTTACCTCAAAAAACCTTGGCAATTGATCCAGCTCTTTTCGCGCGAGCAATTCAAAACTGGCCTGCGCCGTATCATAGGAATAGCCCAAAGCCTCGCGCTGCTTGATTACCTCGAGAATTCGCCCAAAGGCAGGATTATCCTTCGCGACGCTTAACCCCGCCTCTTTCAAACGTTTGCGCAGGTTTGACTGGCCAGCCTGATTGGACATTGGAATAAGGCGCGCATTGCCCACAACGCTTGGATCAACATGCTCATAAGTGGTGGGATCTTTCAGGATAGCACTGGCATGCAAGCCGGCCTTATGCGCAAAAGCCGATCCACCAACATAGGCGGCTTGGCGCGCAGGCACACGATTTAAAATATCATCCAGCAAACCGGAAAGCCGGGTAAGGCCGGTTAAAGAATGAGGGGACACACCGGTTTCAAAACGACCCGCATAAGGCTCTTTTAGGATAAGCGTGGGAATTAAAGAGGTTAGATTTGCGTTGCCGCAACGCTCACCCAAGCCATTTAACGTGCCTTGGATATGCCGCACGCCCGCATCGACAGCCATCAAAGTGTTCGCCACGGCATTTTCGGTGTCATTATGCGTGTGAATACCCAAATTTTTTCCAGGTATTCCCGATGCAATAACCTCTAACACTATTTCATAAATTTCACGGGGCAACGCGCCGCCATTTGTATCACAAAGAACAAGCCAGCGTGCGCCCGCCCCCAAGGCCACTTTTAGACTTTCCAGTGCGAAGGCTGGATTGGATTTATAGCCATCGAAAAAATGCTCGGCGTCAAATATCGCTTCGCGCCCTTGCGCCACAATGTGGGCAATCGATAGGCGGATCGCATCTATATTTTCTGCAAGCGAAATACCCAGCGCCGTCTCTACATGAAAATCATGGGTTTTGCCCACCAAGCAAACGCTTGAAGTGCCGGCATTTAAGACCGCCGCCAAAACATCATCGTTTTCAGCAGAGCGACCGGCCCGTTTGGTCATCCCAAAGGCCGTAATGGTGGCCTTTGTCTTTGGCAAAGCGGTGAAAAACGCATTATCGGTTGGATTGGCGCCGGGCCAGCCACCTTCAATATAATCCACCCCCAGATCGTCAAGCGCCCGCGCAATCATTACCTTTTCATCGGTGGAAAATTGAACCCCTTGGGTTTGTTGCCCATCGCGCAGCGTCGTGTCGTAAATGTATAGTTTTTCAGTCGTCAAGCCGATGCCCCGAATTTTTATATCTTGATACGCTTTGCGTCTAGGCTACAGCCAAGTGACGCGGATAGGAAGCCATTACAAAAGCGTATCTAGGCGCTTTGGGTCAAACCCCGGCCCCGCCAAGAGTTCGATACCCGTTTTGCTCATCCGCACTTCGACCCCCGCGTTTTGCAGGGCTAATTTCAACCGATCAAGTTCTGCAAAGTCTTTATCCTGCATTGCTTGGGCACGCGTTGCCTCAAGCAAGGTTTCAAATTGTGACAGATCAACGGCTTGCGCCCAAGCGCCCATTGATGGCTCAAGAAGGCCCAACATTTGAGCCCCTGCTTTCAAACCAGACAAATCTTCCTGCGCCAGCAAGCTGTGCAAGCCCGCAATCGCGCCGGCCGTGTTAAGATCATCACAAAGCGGATCCAACACGCAGGCGGGCACAGTCTTTGCCGCCGCAACGCCCGCGGTGAGTTTGCGCCATTTACGCAGCGTTTTCTCGGCGTCTTGCGCGCGCTCTTTGGTCCAGTCCATGGGCTTGCCATAATGCGTTGAAAGAAACACAAAGCGGATCACCTCTCCGGCAAATCCCTGCTCAATCAAATCCCGTACCGTGAAGAAATTGCCCAGGGATTTTGACATTTTCTTACCGTCAACCTGCAGCATTTCATTGTGCAGCCAAACCTGCGCGAACTGGCTTTTTGGATGCGCGCAGCAGCTTTGTGCAATTTCATTCTCATGGTGGGGAAAGGTTAAATCATTGCCGCCGCCATGGATATCAAAGCTTTCACCCAAGAGATCAAGCGACATGGCCGAACATTCAATATGCCATCCCGGCCGACCAAATCCCCAAGGGCTTTGCCATCCGGGCTGATCCCCGCTCGAGGGTTTCCAAAGCACGAAATCCATCGGGTTGCGCTTATAGGGCGCCACTTCGACGCGCGCTCCTGCAAGCATATCATCAATCGTGCGCCCCGAAAGCCGCCCATAATCTGCATAACTGTCAACGGCAAATAAAACGTGACCATCGGCGGCATAGGCGTGTTCTGCGTTGATCAGATTTTCGATCATTTGGATCATTTGTGGCACATAAGCCGTGGCGCGCGGCATATGCGTCGGATCTAGATTCCCCAAATCGGCCATATCTTGCAGGTACCAAGCCGTGGTTTCTTGCGTGATCTGCGCGATCGAGCGTCCTGTTTCAGAGGCTTTGGCATTAATTTTATCATCAATATCGGTAAAGTTGCGCACATAGATAACATGCGCCTCCCCATATAATCTGCGCAAAACCCGGAATAATACATCAAACATGATGACATTGCGTGCATTCCCCAAATGCGCCCGATCATAGACTGTTGGCCCACAGAGATAGATCCGTATATTTTTGGGATCCAAAGGCACAAAAAGCTGTTTGGCACGAGCAAGGGTGTTATGCAGTGAAAGCGTTGTCATGAATTTACGGCCAATTAGTTCTCTATCGAGGCGGCTTAGCAATTTCATGCGGTCTTGGAAACATAAGAAATGTTCTAAAATTGGCAGTGGTTGACATTTCTGCACGAATAACATGTTGATTTGCGCCCATGGATTGTTCGTAATTTGAGGTTTATCTGCAGGCTGCAGCCTAAAAAGCCCAAAAAAATTAAACTTCAGAAAAAGATAAGGAATTGGCCTGTGCTGCCATCACAACGTATTCGCAATATCGTGCCCGAAGGCCTGTCAGATGGATGGGGGGTTTTTATGAAAGCCCGCGAAATGATTGCCCAAGGCCAGTCTGTGATTGAGCTGACGATTGGCGAGCATGATATAAAAACCGCGCCAGATATTTTACAAGCCATGCAGCGCTCGGCAAAAGATGGGCATACTGGATATGCACCGGTACCCGGAACGCAAGGATTGCGCGAGATCGTAGCAGCCCACCATCAAACGCAAGCTCAAGTGCCAACAAGCGCCGAAAATGTTCTGATCACCCCCGGCGCTCAGGCCGCTTTATTCGCGGCGCATCTGGCGGCCTGCAACCCACATGACAAAGCGCTTTATATAGATCCTTATTACACCACCTATCCAGGGATGCTGCGCGCGCTCAGCCTTAATCCCGTTGCAATTGCCGCCAAGGCGAGTGACGGATTTCAACCAAACGGGGCCAGTTTAAACGCGGCAGCACAAGGCGCTGCATCCTTGCTTATCAACTCTCCAAACAATCCAACGGGCGTTGTGTACGGCCAAGAAACGCTTGAGATAATCGCGGATACCTGTCGGGAACATGATTTATGGCTGATTTCTGATGAAGTCTATGCGTCGCAAGTTTGGTCTGGGCGCCATATCACGCCAAGGTCACTACCCGGCATGAAAGAGCGCAGCTTGATCGTGGGCTCAATGTCAAAAAGCCATGCAATGACGGGCAGCCGGATTGGTTGGGTGATCGGCCCAGAAGATATTATTGCCAAGCTCAGCGATCTGGCCACTGTCAGCAATTACGGCGTGGTCGGCTTTATTCAAGACGCCGCTGAATATGCATTACATTTGGGGTCCAGCGCATTTATCTCTGTTTCAGCGCCATTTGAGCGCCGCCGAAAACTCGCGCTTGAGATCTTGAAAGAGTTTCCGCAAATAAACGTCATTCCGCCGCAAGGAGCCATGTATCTTATGCTGGATATTCGCAGTACAGGCCTTAACGGCGAAGCTTTTGCAAACGCGCTTCTTGAACAGCGCAAAATTGCCGTTATGCCCGGAGAAAGCTTTGGCGCAGCCGCTGCAGGGCATATCCGCGTTGCCATGACCGTTGAAGATGCACTGTTCAGCAAAGCGCTTAAAAGCCTCTGCGACTTTGCAACCAACCTCGCATCAAAATGAATGATGCAGTTTATTCTATCAGAAACTTGAGGCAAAATTGGAAGCGGCTGTGCACGCTATTGGCATTTATAACGCAAAACCATTCACGCCTTAGGCGAAGATGAGAGGTATCACCGGCTTTTCAACAACGGATGTCTCCCGTATTTCATGGGTTATTTCGCTTTGGCCATTTGCTTTGGCCATGGGGTTGCAAAACCGCCCCAAGAACGTTTGCACTGCAGCAGAAAAACAAACCCTTGCACGCAATTTGCTTTCCTCAAAAACAGAACTTACTTTTATTAGAGTGTGCAAGATATTGTTCTTGGACGTAATTTTAACAAAATTTATCTACGAAAAACCAAAAAGATTGGTAAAAAAAAAGGGTTGAAGATTCAACCCTTTTGATAGGGTAAACGCATATTGCTCACAAAAGCGCAGCCTCTACCCCAATATGCCTTAAAGTGGTTTAGCCAACCAGCTCGATACCGGAAAAGAAATATGCGATTTCTTCTGCAGCTGTTTCCGGTGCGTCAGAACCATGAACTGAGTTTTCGCCCACAGATTCTGCAAATTCTGCGCGGATCGTGCCGGCAGCTGCATCGGCTGGGTTGGTTGCGCCCATCACTTCGCGATTTTTTGCAATTGCGCCCTCGCCTTCCAGAACCTGTACAATGACGGGCTCGGAGGACATGAACTCACAAAGCTCATCATAAAACGGGCGCTCTGCATGCACGCCATAAAACACACCAGCTTGGGCTTTTGTCATATGAATGCGTTTTTGCGCAACAACACGCAAACCTGCCTCTTCAAATTTTGCATTGATTTTGCCGGTTAAGTTCCGACGGGTTGCATCGGGTTTGATGATGCTGAAAGTACGCTCGAGAGCCATATTAGATTATCCTTTTTACCAAAGCGGCAGACCCCTTGCCCACCGCCATGAAAACGATAGCGCAGTAACATGACGTCGCGCTTTTGAAAAGCCGCTTTTGGAAAAACATCACAACAAAGACGGCTGGTTTAAAAAAGCTTTCGATTTGCTTTTATCTTGCGATTTGCAACTGGTGTCTCATAAAGCTGCCTGCTAAGCCACGCGCATGTTGAAAATTAACGATATCAGCTATTCCGTGGAAGGCCGGCTTTTGCTCGAAAACGCAACGGCAATTATTCCGGCAGGGCATAAAGTGGGCGTTGTGGGGCGAAATGGCACGGGTAAAACCACGTTGTTTCGTTTGATCCGTGGCGAATTGGGATTAGAGGGGGGCAGCATCACCTTGCCCCGCCAAGCCAAAATTGGCGGCGTCGCTCAAGAAGTGCCCGGAAATGAGGTTTCTCTGATCGACACGGTTTTAGCCGCAGATCTTGAACGGGCCAACTTGCTGAAAGAATCTGAGCGGGCCACCGATGCGGCCCGGATCAGCGATATCCAAACCCGTCTGGCGGATATCGATGCATGGTCGGCTGAGGCACGTGCAAGCAGTATTTTGCGTGGGCTGGGCTTTGATTCAGAAAAACAGCAGATGCCGTGCAGCGCCTTTTCAGGGGGCTGGCGGATGCGCGTGGCCTTGGCGGCGGTTTTATTTTCGCAACCCGACGTGCTGCTTTTGGATGAACCAACAAACTATCTGGATTTGGAAGGCGCGCTTTGGCTTGAAAACTACCTCCTCAAATACCCCCATACAGTTTTAATCGTAAGCCATGATCGCGGCCTATTAAACCGATCAGTCAGCACGATTTTACATTTAGAGGACAAAAAACTGCAACTTTATGGCGGCGGATATGACACTTTCGCAAAGACCCGAGCCGCGCGCTTGGCCGCCGCAGAATCCGAAGCCAAAAAACAAGAAACCCGCCGCGCGCATTTGCAATCCTATGTGGATCGGTTTCGCTATAAGGCCGATAAAGCCCGCCAGGCACAATCACGCCTCAAAGCCATCGCTCGGTTAGAGCCAATCACGCGCCCGCAAGAAGCGGCGTTGCGCCGCTTTAGTTTTCCCACGCCCGAAGAGCTATCGCCGCCAATCCTAAGGATTGAAAACGGTATCGCCGGATATGGCGAAACCACCGTTTTATCCCGATTGGATTTGCGTATTGATCAAGATGATCGCATTGCGCTTTTGGGCCAAAACGGTCAGGGAAAATCAACGCTGGCGAAATTGATTTCGGGGCGCTTGAAGCCTTTGGCGGGACAGCTGGTTCAATCCTCAAAATTACGCATCGGCTATTTCGCCCAGCATCAAGTCGATGAACTTTATGTTGATGAAACACCGATTGATCACGTTCGACGCCTGCGGCCGTCCAAAACACCGGCGCAGCTGCGCGCAATATTGGGTGGCTTTGGCATTGGCGCGGAACAAGCAGAAACGCTTGTTGGCCGATTATCCGGCGGGCAAAAGGCGCGACTGTCTTTATTATTAGCGACGATTGACGCCCCACATCTTTTGATCCTTGATGAACCGACCAACCACTTGGATATCGAAAGCCGGGAAGCTTTGGTTGAGGCCCTGACCGCCTATTCTGGAGCCGTGATTTTGGTAAGCCATGATATGCATCTTTTGGAATTGGTGGCGGACCGGTTATGGCTTGTGAATAACGGCCGCGTAACGCCCTATGAAGAAGATCTGGAAAGCTATCGCAAACAATTGCTCAGCGCGGATAAGCCATCTAAGAAAACCCCAAGCAAGGCCGAGCGTCCTAAACCGGCAAGCCGCGAAAAAATACTTTCGCTGCGCAGCGATGTTCGCAAATCAGAGGCGCGGCTGGAAAAGTTAAATGAAATGCGCGATAAATTGGCAATAAAACTTGCCGATTCTGCGCTTTATGACGATACTCGAATTGGCGAATTGGCAACTTGGAACAAAAAATACGCCGAAGTCATGGAGGCGCTTGAACGCGCCGAAGCAATTTGGTTGGCGGCCCAAGAAAAACTAGAATCAGCCGAAAAGCATTAGCTTTAAAGGCTGGCCGATTTTAAGCCAACCGCCCTTTGCAAAAAACAATTGCGGCATCTATAGCGCTTACAGAGAGCCATCGCAAAGCCGGTTTCAACGATGCATGTTTAAAAGGATATAAAATTTTGTTTGATTTCAGCACCACGCTTTTTATCACATCTTTCGTAACACTCTTCGTCATCATTGATCCGATCGGATTAACCCCGGTGTTTGTAAGCTTGACCAATGGCGAAACCATCGCGGCGCGGCGGGCCATTGCGTTGCGAGCAACAGTGATCGGGGCGGTCATTCTGTTGATTTTCTGCCTATTTGGTGAATCGGTGTTAACCTTTCTGGGCATTTCGTTACCGGCGTTTCGGATTTCAGGCGGTGTGCTGTTGTTTCTTACGGCGCTTGATATGTTGTTCACGGGGCGACGCAAGCGCCGCGCAGCGCAAAGCGATGCTGAACCGGCAGAAAATGATCCTTCGGTATTCCCCCTTGCCATTCCTTTAATCGCGGGGCCAGGCGCAATTACCACGATGATTTTACTTTCATCAACGCATCCCGATATTGCCGGAACGATCACGCTTAGTTTGGTAATGCTGGCCGTCATCATCTTGGTGTTTCTATGCTTTTTAACCGCGCCTATGATTGAAAAAGCCTTGGGCGACACCGGAACCGAAGTTGTCACCAGATTGCTTGGAATGCTGCTTGCCGCCTTGGCCGTTCAGTTTATCTTGGAAGGGTTATCGCCTGTGTTGAGTGAAATTTTTCAAAAGTAGCGCCGTGCCAAATATCGATTATGCCCATCTCACATATTTAACGTTGCTTACGGCCGTTTTGATCGGGTCGGTCCTGATGTCTCGCACAGGCCTTTGGAAAACGCTCCGTCAATTGGCAACATGGCTTTTGATAATAGCGGGGGTGGCTTTTGCGGCCGCGCTTTGGAGCGATATCCGCAAAAACAGCGCACCTGCAAAAAAACTGTTGCTGCAAGACGGCGCGATTCTTATTCCGAAACAGGCGGATGGCCATTTTCATGTGACTTTAAACGTCAATGGCACAGAGATCCCTTTTTTAATCGATACCGGGGCCACAACCGTTATTCTCAGTCAAAAAGATGCGCAAAAACTGGGGTTTGATCCTAACAAATTGGCGTTTTGGGACAGCGCGAATACCGCCAATGGAGAAGTGAAATTGGCCCCGGTGCGCTTGGCCACGGTTGCGCTGGAAAGGCATGTGGATCGTAACATCGCCGCTTATGTCAATGCCGGTAAGCTACCAGTGTCATTATTGGGCATGAGCTATCTGAGCAAATTTTCACGCCTGGAAATCACCCAAGAGCACATTTCAATCTGGCGTTAAGCTTCTGCCTTTTTAGTCCATTTTCCGGATTCTTCCGACCAATATTGCGCGGAACAACCAGATTGTGTCAGAGTTTTCCAAAGATCTCGCGCCGCTTGAGTGGCATCCGGGTTATGACCATCAAATAAGACACAGACGCGCTCGCAAGCCTGCACCTCTGCCGCGCTCACCAAGGCGCCATCTACGATCATTTTACAGCGGACATTATCAACGGGTTCGGTGCTGAGCACGACTGGGCTTTCGCTTGCCTCCGCTTCGCTTTCCAACGCATGTGGCAAAAACCCATCGGTTTGCTGCACCCAAAGCCTTTCATCTAACCATGCCATTCTGGCAGCATCAGTGCCCCGCACCTCTGTGCGCCAACCCGCCGCAACGGCCTTTTGCAGCAAAACCGGCAGCGTCGTTTCAAGGGGATGCTGCGTGAGATGATAAAAATATACAGCCCCCATAGTTTATCCTGTTTCAAGCATCTCTTGCACCAAACGATTCAGCGTCATGACGCCCCAACCGGTCGCTCCAGCGCCAGAATGCGCGGTGTCCGACTTAACCTTCGCCACTCCGGCAATATCAATATGCGCCCAAGGTAAATCGTCTTTTACAAAGCGCTGCAAAAACTGCGCAGCGGTGATCGAGCCAGCGGCCCGCCCGCCAATATTTTTCATATCGGCTATGAGCGATTTTAACAATTTATCATAGGCTGGCGACAGCGGCATCCTCCAAGCGCCTTCTTGTTCGCGCCCTGCGGCCCCCAGTAAGGTTGAGCAAAACTGATCATCGTTGGAAAAAACACCGGCATTTTCATGGCCCAACCCGACGATGATCGCCCCTGTCAGAGTGGCAAGATCAATCATCGCGCAGGGCTTGAAACGATCCTGCGCATACCACATCACGTCACACAGCACCAAACGGCCTTCGGCATCCGTGTTCAACACTTCAATCGTGTCACCTTTGAGGGAGGTCACAACATCACCAGGCCGCATTGCCTCGCCCGAAGGCATGTTTTCCACCAAACCAACCAAGCCAACCACATTGGCCTTCGCCTTACGCTTTGCCAGGGCCAACATCGTACCCGCAACCACGCCTGCACCGCCCATATCCATGGTCATTTCTTCCATGCCAGCAGCCGGTTTCATAGATATGCCGCCGGTGTCAAACACGACACCTTTGCCAGCCAAGGCCAACGGCGCTGCGGCGTCTTCGGCCCCCTGCCACTCTAAAACCACCAATTTCGATGGGCTTTTTGACCCCTGCCCAACGCTTAAAAGGGCACCCATCCCAAGCTCTTTCAGGTGATCTTCATCCAAAATCTCAACTTTCAAACCATGCTCTGCTAATGACAGCAAATGATCGGCGAATGTTTCGGTTGTTAAAATATTTGCGGGCATGGAGACAAGATCACGCGTCAGACATACCCCGTCGGCAATCGAAAGTGCGGTTTCAAAATCGGAGCGCAAATTGCTCAACTTATCATGCATAACGCGATAATCTGGGCCTTTATCCTGCTCTGCAGACTTATAATTTTGGAATTTATAACTCCTTAGGGCCAACCCTAAGCAAAATTGCTCAGAATGGCGTAAAGCCCCGAGTAAAATCACAGCTGATTTCCCCGATAAACGTTTTGCCAATGCGACGCCAGCTTTGCGAACAATCTCTGGTTTCTCGCCACGTTCTAAAACCACAAGCTGGATCGCTGTTACCTTTAAACCGCTTGGATACGAGAGCGTAATCACATCGGCAGCCTTGCAGCCTTGAAAGCTTTGATGTTCAACGGCGCGCTTGATGGCGCCCTTTGACATCGCGTTGACGCGCCGCGCCATAGTCGAAAGGCCTCCCTCACGCGTTACCGTTACGACCAAATGATCGGTGTAATCTGCGATTTCATCCCAGGCAGTACTTTCAAAACTAAAATTTCCATAAGGCGGCATGAAGATCTCCTCAGAATTTACAAGATAAAATCGTTTTCCAGGCCTATCTGCATAGTTAACAGTTTTCCCCGCGATCACTTTGAGGTAAACCATGTTTGATCGTAGAACGCCACTGGGGATTTAAGTGTCACGCTTTGACCGTTATTTGTTTTTCCAATTTTTGGTCGTATTCGGATTTTTCTCATTGGTGTTGGTCCTGGTTTATTGGGTTAATACGGCGGTCATTCTGTTTGACCGTTTGATATCCGGCGGTCATTCCGCGCAGGTTTTTTTAGAGTTTTCGCTGTTAGCAATCCCAAAAGTGATTGCCATGATATTGCCTATGTCCGCCTTTGCGTCGATGGTTTTTGTTGCCAATCGGCTCAGCAGTGAAAGCGAATTAACCGTTGTGCAGGCAACTGGTTTTAGCCCTTGGCGTTTGATGCGGCCTGTTATGGCATTTGGGCTGATCGTTGCGCTATTTATGTCAGTTTTAACCCATTTTATCGTTCCGGTTAGCAATGCGCATTTGAAACAACGGGAGCAAGAAATTGCGGGCAGTATTTCGGCGCGGCTGTTGAGAGAGGGTGTTTTCTTACATCCCAGCCCGGGAATAACCTTCTACATCAGGGAAATAACATCGACCGGTGAATTAAAGGATGTCCTGCTTGCAGATCACCGCAGTGAGACCACAAATATTGTTTACAGCGCAGAGACGGCCTATCTGCTGCGCGAGGGTGAGCGCAGCATGTTGATCATGGTCAACGGGCTGGCGCAGAGATACCAGCAGGATACGAATGCACTTTCAACAACTTTATTTTCAGATTTATCCTATGATGTAAGCAATCTTGTCGGAACCCAAAAAGTTTTAAAACGAGGTTTGAGTTCCATTTCAAGCTTTGAGATGATTGTTGAACAATCCCTCATTTTGCAAGAAACTAAAACACCTTTGGAGCGCTTACACAAAGAAGTACACAACCGTATTCAAGAGGCGCTTTTATGCATCGTTGCGGCCTTTATCGGTTTCGCGAGCCTTCTTCTGGCAAGCTTTAGCCGGTTTGGATCTGGCCCTCAAATTTTATTGGCGATTTTATTGTTGATTGTGATCAAGCTTACCGAAAGCGCATTGGGAGATCTGCTGCGCAGCAACCCGTCTTATTGGCCTCTTATTTATGCGCCGACGCTGGTTGGAGGGATGATGAGTTATGGTTTACTATCCTTCGCAGCCAAACCGTTTAAACGCAGCGTAGATTTGACTGATCAGGTTCCCTCATGACGCTTCACTATTATTTCTCGAGTAGGTTTTTAAAGTCTTTTAGCGCAGTTTTTGCGGTATTCTTTGTATTCATGTTGCTGATCGATCTGGTAAATCAAATGCGCTGGCTTGATGATAGCGTTTCCTTTCGAAATGTTCTTCTTCTGGCCACTCTGAATACCCCCAAATCAATATATCAAATCCTGCCTTTAATCATGATTATTTCGGCCGTTTTGCTTTTTGTAAATTTGAACAAATCGAGCGAGTTTATCATTGCTCGGGGCGCGGGCCAATCCAGCCTCACAACACTCGCTGGACCGATTTTAATAGCTGGCCTGTTGGGGCTCATAATCATTGGGCTATTCAATCCAATCGTGGCATCCACGTCGAAATATTATATAGATTTGAGAGAAGAATTTGACAGCGGAGGTCGATCGGTATTTTCTATTGGTAGAGAGGGCCTTTGGCTGCGTCAGGGCGATAGCGCCGGGCAAACCGTTATTTACGCCGAGCGTACTAACTTTGACGGCACGAAGCTTTATGATGTTAGCTTGTTAAACTA
>ERZ1049444.1415-NODE-1415-length-18211-cov-10.644415_pt1 | contig 18211 bp, 16 predicted proteins | sample MGYA00383101_ERZ1049444 | MGnify/ENA primary metagenome ERZ1049444 (study PRJEB29581, sample SAMEA5548371) | metagenome | biome: marine; feature: coastal; material: water | depth 50 m | study: Short-term variability in the microbial, nano- and picoplankton...
TCAAACACTATGGAATAATGGCGTTAGTCTCAGGAACTCTAACAACCACCTTTATTGCTCTTTTAGTAGCAGTTCCACTAGGCACAATCACTGCCATTTATTTATCAGAGTTTGCGACACATAAGGTCAGGGAGACAATTAAGCCTGTTTTAGAGTTATTAGTTGGTGTCCCAACAGTAGTATTTGGTTACTTTGCCCTGATGTTAGTCACACCGCTATTACAAAAAATTTATCCAGATCTGACAACATTTAACATGCTCGGGCCTGGTATTGTAATGGGAATTATGATTGTCCCTTATATTGCATCCGTAGCAGAAGATGCCATGAGAGCAGTCCCAATGGCCATGAGAGAAGGATCTTATGCCATGGGAGCAACAAGATTCCAAACGGCTGTTAAAGTTATTACTCCCGCAGCTATCTCAGGAATTATTGCTGCCTATATTTTAGCAATAAGTCGTGCTGTTGGAGAAACTATGATTGTTGCTATTGCAGCTGGCCAACAGCCTAATTTTACGTTCAATCCTGTTGAAAGTGCTGCGACTATAACCTCATATATTGTGTCAGTTGCTCTTGGTGATTTAGAGCATGGTGGGATTGGTTTTCAAAGTATTTTTGCAGCAGGTCTTACATTGCTTATCATGACACTGATTTTCAATATTATCGGACATGCAGTCCGAAAGAAATATGCTGAGAGATATTAATAATGGCTAATGATAAGAAAAGAGTTCATGAAAATAATTTAACCCTGATAAGGTCATTAATAACTAAGCATAAAAGGCATGATCATATCTTTGCGGGTGTAGGTATGTTTATCATTATTTCCTTAACTATAACCTTGTTAGTTTTATTTTTAGATCTTGTTTTTGATGGCTACCCAAGATTTAATTTAGATTTTTTAACAAACTTTCCTTCAAGAAGAGCAACTGCAGCAGGAATTTTATCAGCATGGGTAGGTTCAGCATTAGTTTTGATTGTCACATTTTTTGCAGCCGTTCCTTTAGGTATTGCCGCAGGTGTTTATCTCGAAGAATATGCAAAAAAAAATTGGTTTTCAGATTTAATCGAAATTAATGTTACAAATTTGGCAGGAGTTCCCTCAATCATTTATGGTCTTTTAGCGCTAGGGTTGTTTGTTTATAGTTTTGGGCTAGGACAAACAATTTTGACAGCAGGGTTAACATTAGCGCTATTAATGTTACCAATTGTAATCGTTGCAACTCGAGAAGCTATAAGAGCTATTCCTATTCATATCAGAGAAGCCGCCTATGCAGTTGGTGCAACAAAATGGCAAGTTTCACTTCATCATGTTATTCAATATTCATACGGAGGAATTCTTACTGGAGTGATTATTGGAATGGCTAGAGCTATTGGTGAAACCGCTCCTGTTATTACTATTGGAGCCTTAACTTTTATTGCATTTTTGCCTCCAAGCCCTGTTGGTTTGGAGCCTCCTTTTCTTAATTTTGAATGGCTAGAGGCAGGATTTACTGTACTTCCTATTCAAATGTTTAACTGGATCTCAAGACCACAGATGGCGTTTCACGTTAATGCAGCAGCAACTGGTGCCATTATAATTTTATTAACATTGTTAATGAATGGCTTAGCAATTAAAATTAGATATAACATTAGGAAGAAAATTAAATGGTAGATAAAAAAAGAAAGCATCCCAAAGAAATTATTAAAGCAGAAGCTAATTCGCTTAATTTCTCCTATGCGGATGGAACTCAGGCGCTAAAAAAAATAAGTCTGCCGGTTTATGAGAATAAAATAACTGCCTTAATTGGTCCTTCAGGGTGTGGCAAGTCTACCTTCTTAAGATGTTTTAATCGTATGCATGATTTATACCCAGGAAATAAATATGATGGAGAGATCATTCTTCATCCAGATAACACAAATATCTTAGATAAGCGCGTAGATCCTATTGAGGTAAGGATGAGAATCAGTATGGTTTTTCAAAAGCCCAATCCTTTTCCTAAATCAATATATGAAAACGTTGCATATGGATTAAGAGTGCGCGGTGAAAAAAATAAAAGAGTGCTTGATGATAAAGTTGAAGAGGCTCTTAAGGGTGCGTCTTTATGGGATGAGGTAAAAAAAAGGCTTCATGATCTAGCATTTAATCTTTCAGGAGGTCAGCAACAAAGATTATGTATCGCTAGAGCGCTCGCAACAGATCCAGAAATCATGCTGTTTGATGAACCAACCTCAGCACTTGACCCAATAGCAACGATGAATATTGAAGAGTTAATGGCTGGTCTTAAGGAAAAATTATCCATTTTGATTGTGACTCATAATATGCAGCAGGCAGCTAGAATTTCTGATTATACCGCCTATATGTACCTTGGAGAACTAGTTGAGCATGATGAAACAGATAACGTGTTTACCAACCCAAGTAAAAAAGAAACAGAAGATTACATTACTGGGAAGTTTGGATAACGCTTAAACAATTTTTTGAATTTTTTTAGTCAAAAATTTAGCCGCTTTTAAAACTTCACCTCGAATAGGTCCTTCTGTCATAACTCTAACTAAAGGTTGAGTCCCAGATGCACGAATTAATACTCGACCGCTACCTTTCATAATGATTTCTGATTCTTTAATGGCATTTTTAATAATATTTGATTTTAAATTGACTCTATTTTCAGTAGGTATGTTGATTAAAACTTGTGGGTAAAGCGTAATTTCACTCAGAGCGTCTGTCAAACTTTTCTTATTTTTAACTAAGTATGACAAGACTTGTAATGCAGAAATTATGCCATCTCCGGTAGAATGTAAATTTTTAATTAAGATATGCCCAGAGTTTTCACCTCCTAAAATCCACTTCCTTCTGTCTAATTCTTCAGATACGTAACGATCTCCAACATTTGCTCTAGTAAAAGGGATGGATTGCATTTTACACTTCTCTTCGAAAGCTAAATTTGTCATATGGGTTCCAACAACTCCACCGAACTCATAACCTTCTTTAATATAAAATTGCATTATCAAATAAAGCAACTGATCGCCATCAACTAGAGTGCCATTTTCATCCACCATAATCACACGGTCACCATCTCCATCAAATGCAATGCCCATATCTGCGTTATGCAAAGTCACTGCTGCCTGTAAATTTTTTGGATACACAGACCCTGCCTTTTTGTTAATGTTTAAACCATCAGGTTTATCATTAACAATAATAATATTAGCGCCAAGATTAGAAAAAATAATAGGAGCTATATGATAGGTTGCTCCATTAGCGCAATCTAAAACAATAGTTAAACCTTTTAAAGATAATTTTTTTGAGAAAGTATTTTCACAAAATTTGATATATTGCTTTACATAATTCTCTGCTCTTTGAGCTTTACCAAGTTTACTAGGTAAAACTTGTTGTACTTTTTGATCGATAAGAGACTCAATTTCACTTTCGATTTCGTCTGATAATTTTAAGCCTTTTGAGGAAAAAAATTTGACTCCATTATCATCATAAGGATTATGAGATGCTGAAATAACAACTCCAAAATCAGCTTTACCTGAACGCGTTAGATAAGCTATTGCCGGAGTAGGAATTGGTCCAGTAAGAAGAACATTGACACCAGCACTTGAAAATCCTGCCTCAAGTGCAGATTCAAGCATATAACCTGAAATCCGTGTATCTTTTCCAATGATAACTGAGGGCTTTTGACCTCGTTTATTTCTTCGTGATAATACAATCCCCGCGGCGTATCCTAATTTTACAAAGAATTCAGCAGTAATCGGTGAATTTCCTACCTTCCCCCTAATACCATCGGTGCCAAAATATTTTTTTTTCACACAACTCCCTTATACAGCTTGAAGAACAGAAATAGCATTAAATGTTTCCTTAACGTCATGAACCCTCAGGATTCTAGCGCCATTTTGAACCGCTAAACAAGCAAGTAAAACGCTTGCATGAATAATATCATTTTCTTTATCGCCTACCATTTTTTTTACCATTGATTTTCTTGAAACACCAACTAAAAGTGGAAAGGATAATTTTGTAAATTGATTAATTTTTTTAAATAAATCGATATTATGCTCAAAGGTTTTACCAAAACCGAAACCAGGGTCAAGCATAATTCTTTCGTTTTCAATGCCTACTTTATTAAGATCAGTCGTGCGCGTCTTAAAAAATGACTCAACTTCTAATATTATATTTTTATACTGAGGTGAATTTTGCATATTTTTTGGTGAATTTTGCATATGCATCAAACAAACGAGAATATTTGAATTAGATATGACTTCAATGGCACCAGGTTTTTGTAGTGCATAGATATCGTTAATCATATCAACCTCGTAATCGATTGAGAGCTTCATAATTTCAGGTTTATAAGTATCAATTGATATTGGGACATCAAAAGCTTTTTTTATTTCTTTTAAAGTTGGCTCTAATCTATCTCGCTCATCATTAACAGAAATAATTTCAGCCCCTGGGCGTGAAGACTCAGCTCCGATGTCTATAATATCTGCGCCAGATTCAATCATATATTCAACACGTTTTAGAGCAAGATCTATCTCATTATATTTTCCTCCGTCAGAAAAGGAGTCAGGAGTTAAATTTAACACTCCCATAATTAATGGCTTTGCCTTTGAGTTGAGTAACTTAGAAATTTTATTCATAAAAAAAATAAGGAGGCTAAAGCCTCCTTTTTTTTATCTAGATTTAGTTGCGGGTTGTGGCTTAATGCCGCTTGAAGGTACCTTACCAGATGGAGGCATTTTTTTATCACTAGATGATTTAGAAGGTTTTGGTGCTCTTACTTTTTTCCCTGCCATTACATCGTTTATTTGGTCGCTATCAATTGTTTCATATTCAAGTAAAGCTTTTGTCATTGCTTCAACCTTCTTTTTATTTTTTTCTAAAAGTTTTCGAGCAATTGAATATTGTTTATCTAAAATTGATTTTATTTCAGCATCCACTAATTGCTGTGTTGCTTGAGATATTGCTTTGGGTGCACCGAAAAATGATTCTTGATTTTCATCAGCATAGACCATTGTTCCGAGCTTATCGGACATCCCATATTTAGTCACCATATCTCTTGCAAGCTTAGTTGCTCTTTCAAAATCATTTCCAGCTCCAGTAGACATTTGCTTCATAAATATCTCCTCAGCAATACGTCCACCAAATAGTATTGATATCTCTTCTAGCATCTTAGTCTTGAAGTTACTAAATCTATCGAATTCAGGGAGTTGCCATGTTAACCCTAGTGCAAAACCTCTAGGCATAATTGTTACTTTATGAACTGGATCTGCATTTGGCAATAACTTGGCAACAACCGCATGGCCAGATTCATGATATGCCGTGTTCATTCGTTCTTCTTCACGCATAACTAAGGACTTTCTTTCAGGACCCATGTAGATTTTATCTTTCGCTTGCTCAAAATCTTCCATATCAACAATCGCTTTATTTCCTCTTGCAGCATAAAGGGCGGCTTCGTTAACTAGGTTCGCTAAATCTGCGCCAGAGAAACCGGGTGTTCCCCTCGCCAAAATATCAGCTTTCACATCATTATCAGTTGGTATCTTTCTCATATGTACATGAAGAATTTCTTCTCTACCTTTAATGTCTGGTAATCCAACCATAATTTGTCGATCAAATCGGCCTGGTCTAAGTAGAGCTTTATCTAACACATCTGCACGGTTTGTTGCAGCTACAACGATGACACCTGAACTAGGTTCAAAACCATCGAGCTCTACAAGTAATTGATTTAATGTTTGTTCTCTTTCATCATTACCACCACCCGTGCCAGCACCTCTGCTTCTTCCCACCGCATCAATCTCATCAATGAATATAATGCAAGGAGAGCTCTTCTTAGCTTGTTCAAACATATCTCTTACTCTTGCTGCACCCACACCTACAAACATTTCTACAAAATCAGAACCTGATATAGTGAAAAATGGCACTTTGGCTTCACCAGCAACTGCACGAGCAAGCAAGGTTTTACCAGTACCCGGAGGGCCTACAAGAAGAACGCCTCTCGGAATCCTGCCGCCTAATTTGTGGAATTTAGCCGGATCTTTTAAAAAATCAACCATTTCAGTAACTTCTTCTTTTGCTTCATCACAACCAGCAACATCCTTAAATGTAGTTTTGTTTGATGTCTGATCTAATTGCCTTGCCTTACTTTTACCAAATGAGAAGGGACCTCCACCTTTGCCTCCACCTTGCATTTGTTTCATAAAGAATATCCATACACCGACCAATAAAATCATCGGGAACCATGATATAAATATGCTCATTAAAAATGATTGCTTTTCCTCAGGTTTAGCCTCAACCACTACTCCATTTTTTAATAAATCTGAAACAAGCCATGGGTCTGTAGGAGCGTAAGTTGAGAATTTTTTTCCATTATTTGTGGTGCCTGTAATGTTATGTCCATCAATTCTAACCTTAGCAATATTTCCTGACTTAACCTGATCCATAAATTGAGAGTACACAAGTTTGTTTTCCAATCTGGATGAAGAAGAAAATTGATTGAATATGGTCATCATTATGATGCCAATAGCAATCCAAATACCGATACTCTTTAGAATGTTTTTATTCAATTTTTACCCTTTAAAAAAATAAAAGATTAATATTATATTTTTATTATAACTAATTGAGATCCAATATTACAAAATTAAGTACCACAATACTCATAGCCTAATAAAAAAATTTCTGAACTTCTGCTTCTTGATGAATCTGGCTTAATTTTAAAAACTTTTTTGAAACAAGCTCTTAAATTTTTAACATATTCTTCAAAATCAATACCAACAAAAGACTTGACCAGAAAAAATCCATTTTGTTTCAAATGTTTTGAAGCAAAATCCAAAGCTAATTCATTAAGATTAATAGCTCTTTGCTGATCAACCATTTTTATACCACTAATATTGGGGGCCATATCTGAAATTACAAGGTCTACAGGCTTATTTTTTAGCTTATCTATCATTTTCCTCAATACCTCTTCCTGCGTAAAATCCCCCTGAATAAAATCTATGCCTTTAATCGGGGTTACATCTAACAAATCTATACCTATAATTTTTCCATTTAAGCCTATTTTTTTCGATAAAACTTGAGACCAACCGCCAGGGGCAGCCCCCATATCTACTGCGGTAATACCTGGTTTAATAATTTTATACTTTTTATCAATCTCGATTAATTTATATGCAGCCCTTGAGCGATATCCATCTTTTTGTGCTTGAATGACAAATGGATCTTTAACATGATTTTTTATCCAGTTTTTACTATTGTTGGCTTTACTCATCTGATACACTACGCCTAAAAATTAAATAAATTACTTTTGTATATGATAAATTCAAAACAAATTGCTCACCTCAAGGCCCTTTCTCATTCACTTAATCCTGTGGTACAAATAGGTCATAAAGGACTAACAGATTCTGTAATTAATGAAATTTTAGTCAGCTTAAAAGCCCACGAACTCATTAAAATAAAGCTTCAAGAAAAAGATAAAATTAAGAGAAAGCTTTTGCTTGATGAGGTATGCAAAAAAACTAATGGGCAAGCAATCAACCAGATTGGTTTGCAAATAGTAATTTTTAAAGCCAATGAGCCATCAAAAATAACTCTTCCTTAAACTACCTACTCTTTAATAGAAAAAATACTCCTAAAATACATTGAATTAAATAAGCAATACTTGCAATTCCGTGCCAAGCAGAAAATCTATTTGCAAAAACACTTTCCATAACTTCTTTTGGAAACGCTTCTAACTTTAATGCTTCTAAAATAGGGTTGATTCCAAAAAAACTAATGCAAACTATTACTAATATAATGAGTGCTAGCCAGGCTTGCATTTTTTTAAAGAACCTTATGGATTCAATATGGAATCCATATATCAATGCCAAAACAAGAGTGATTATTCCAAAGATATTAATATAAGAAAATAAATTTGAAACCATCACACCTGCAATATAAGTGCTAGGCATTATGTTGAAAATTACATAAGTCACCATCAGCATTGTCCAGAGACCCCCAACCCAAATGCTTGTAAAAATGAAACTTAATTTATTTAAAAAGAGATTCATAGTTTTTATAAGTATTTAACTTTTAAAATTTCATATGTTTTCAATCCACCTGGGGACTCAAATTCGGCAATATCTTCGTTTTCTTTCCCAATAAGTGCTTTTGCTAATGGTGAGCTAATTGAAATCTTCTTTTCCTTGATATCCGCTTCATCATCTCCGACAATTTGATATTCAACCTCATCTTCAGAATCAAGATCCTGAATAACAACGGTCGTTCCAAATACACACCGGCCATCTTTCTGAAGCTCTGCTGGATCAATAATGATGCAGTTAGATAACTTTGCTTCAATATCAGCGATTCTTCCCTCAATAAACCCTTGCTTTTCTTTAGCAGCATCATACTCAGCATTTTCAGAAAGATCCCCTTGAGCTCTAGCTTCTGCAATAGCAGCGATAACCTCAGGCCTTTCTACACTTTTTAAGATTTTTAACTCTTCCTTAAGTTTTTCTGAGCCATTGATTGTAATGGGTGTTTTATCCAAAATTTTTCCTAATTATTTTATTTTATTGAATGCGTTATATGAATTGAGTGTATTTTAAGAGACGTTTTTATGCAAGTTCTGAAGTGATGAAACCGTAATTTCATCTGAATAGTTCATTCCAACGCAGGCAGCCTTCGCTCCAGCAAAAGTAGTGTAGTAGGTCACCTTATTCTGTAAAGCATTTCTTCTAATTTCATAAGAGTCTTTAATGGCCTGTTTATCTTCAGTAATATTTACAATAAAATCAATTTCATCATTTTTTATCATATCAACAATATGTGGTCTCCCCTCAGCAACTTTATTCACATACTGAACTTCGAGATTGTTTTCAGTTAAAACTTTTGCAGTACCTTTTGTTGCCGCTAAAGAAAAACCAATTTTTTTAAGTGCATATGCAACTTCAACTATTCTTTCATGATCCTCTTTTCTGACGCTGATAAATGCTGTTCCATTTGTCGGAAGATTCATAGATGCTCCCATTTGCGACTTGATAAATGCCTCTGCAAATGATGATCCTACTCCCATCACCTCTCCTGTAGATTTCATTTCAGGGCCAAGAATCACATCGACACCAGGAAATTTAATGAATGGAAATACAGCCTCTTTCACCGAGAAAAATTTTGGCTTAACTTCAGTGGTTAATTTCTGCGAGGCTAGTGATTCACCCGCCATGCATCTAGCAGCAATTTTTGCTAAAGGTTTTCCAATTGCCTTTGAAACAAATGGCACAGTCCTTGAAGCTCTTGGGTTTACCTCTAATACATAAATATCATCTCCCTGAAGAGCAAATTGAACATTCATTAACCCTAAAACATTGAGCTTTGATGCCATTTTCTTCGTTTGAGATATCAATTCACTCTGTTTTTTTTCATCAATGCTGTATGGCGGGAGTGAACATGCTGAATCTCCTGAATGTACACCAGCTTGCTCTATATGTTCCATGATGCCACCAATTACTACTGATTTTCCATCAGAAATAGCGTCAATATCAACTTCAATTGCATCATTTAAAAAACGATCCAAAAGTACAGGCGAATCGTGCGATACTTTCACAGCCTCTCTCATATATCGCTCTAAGTCCTCTTGTTCGTGAACAATCTCCATAGCCCTTCCGCCAAGCACATAACTTGGACGAACCACCAAAGGATATCCAATTTCTTCAGCAAGCTTAATTGCCTCCTCTGGCGTTCTAGCAGTTCTATTGGGTGGTTGTTTTAAATTAAGATCTTTTAGAATTTTTTGGAATCTTTCCCTATCCTCGGCGGCATCAATATCTTCAGGCAATGTTCCAATGACAGGTACTCCAGCATCAGCTAATGCTTTGGAAAGTTTAAGGGGTGTTTGTCCTCCATACTGAACAATCACACCAAAAGGATTTTCTTTGTATGCAATCTCTAAAACATCTTCCAGAGTGACTGATTCAAAGTACAACCTATCAGAAATATCATAATCTGTTGAAACTGTTTCAGGGTTACAATTAATCATGATAGTTTCAAAACCAGCTTCTTTCAAAGCTAGGGAAGCGTGCACACAACAATAATCAAATTCTATACCTTGCCCAATCCTATTCGGGCCACCGCCAAGTATCATTATTTTTTTATTTGATGTTGGACGTGATTCACATTCTTGCTCATATGTAGAGTATAAATACGCGGTATCTGTATGAAATTCAGCTGCACAAGTGTCCACTCTTTTATAAACTGGATGAATATGATTTTTAGCTCTTAACTCTCTAATACTTTTCTCTTCAGTACCTATAAGATATCCAATGCGATGATCTGAGAATCCCTTTTGCTTAAGCTCAAACAAATAAGACTTATCAATTGCATCAAGCTTATAAGTTTTTAATTTTTCTTCATTTTTAATTAAATCTTCAATTTGATATAAAAACCAAGGATCAATTTTAGTGAAATTAAATATTTCTTCTATGGATAACCCTAACCTCATTCCATCAGCTAAGTATCTAATTCTATCCGCACCTGGTTCTTTTAATTCCTTAATGATAAGTGTCTTATCTGATGAAATTTCATTTAAGCCATCATATCCAAGCTCAAGACCCCTCAGTGCTTTTTGAAAAGATTCTTGGAAACTTCTACCAATTGCCATTACTTCGCCAACTGATTTCATTTGTGTTGTAAGAAGTGCGTCTGCATTTGGGAATTTTTCAAAGGCAAAACGTGGAATTTTAGTCACAACGTAATCTATGGTAGGTTCAAAAGATGCGGGTGTTAAGCCCCCTGTAATTTCATTACTTAACTCATCAAGAGAATATCCAACTGCTAATTTAGCGGCAATTTTTGCAATTGGAAAGCCTGTAGCTTTTGAGGCTAGAGCTGATGATCTTGATACTCGCGGATTCATTTCAATGACAACCATTCTTCCATCTTCAGGGTTTATAGCAAACTGGACGTTTGAGCCACCAGTATCCACACCTATCTCCCTTAAAACATCTATCGAGGCATTCCTCATGATTTGATATTCTTTATCCGTTAATGTTTGCGCTGGTGCAACAGTAATTGAATCTCCAGTATGCACACCCATAGGGTCAAGGTTTTCTATTGAACATATAATGATGCAATTATCATTTGAGTCACGAACAACCTCCATCTCAAATTCTTTCCAACCCAATAAAGATTCCTCGATAAGTAACTCTTTAGTTGGAGAAGCATCCAACCCTCTTTCACATATCTCGATAAATTCTACTTTATTGTAAGCAATTCCACCCCCACTCCCACCCATAGTAAAAGATGGTCTGATGATTGCTGGATAACCGATACTCGCTTGCACTTGCATGGCCTCTTCAAGACTATGAGCAATAGCCGATCTTGCTGATGCCAAACCTATCTTACTCATCGCCTGTTTAAATAACTGCCTATCCTCAGCTTTATCAATCGCTTCTTTTGAGGCACCAATTAACTCGACATTGAAACTTTTTAAAACACCATGTTTATCAAGGTCAAGTGCACAATTAAGAGCGGTTTGACCGCCCATGGTAGGAAGCAATGCATCAGGCTTTTCAATTTCTATGATCTTTTTAACTACCTCCCATTTTATTGGCTCTATATAAGTGGCATCAGCAACATTAGGATCTGTCATAATTGTTGCTGGATTTGAATTAACCAGAATAACGCGATAGCCTTCCTCTTTTAAAGCCTTACATGCTTGGGCACCAGAGTAATCAAATTCACAGGCTTGACCAATAATAATGGGTCCTGCGCCTATAATTAAAATTGATTTTATATCTGTTCTTTTACTCAATTTTTTGTCCTTGCATTTTTAATCATTGCAATAAATTTATCAAAAAGATAGGACATCTCTGTCGGACCTGGGCTAGCTTCAGGATGTCCTTGAAAGCCGAATGCTGGAACATCTGATCTTTCAATGCCTTGTATGCTTTCATCAAATAATGATAGATGAGTAATTTTTAAATTTTTTGATAATGATTTTGGATCTAGGGAGAATCCATGATTTTGGCTAGTTATAAAAACCTTACCCGTCTCTAAGTCACGAACAGGATGGTTAGCACCATGATGTCCGAATTTCATCTTTTCTGTTTTTGCCCCACTTGCCAAAGCCAAAAGTTGATGTCCCAAACAAATACCAAAAATAGGAATTTCGTTTTTTAACAAAGCCTGAATGCTATTAATTGCATATTCACATGGCTCTGGATCGCCTGGACCATTTGATAAAAAAACACCATCTGGTTTAAGGGCTATAACATCATCTGAGGTTGTTTTTGCAGGTACCACAGTAACATTGCAGCCTCTAGATACAAGCATTCTCAAAATATTTTTTTTAATTCCAAAATCATAAGCTACAACATTAAGGTCTTTGTTGATTTTTTTCTCAAAACCCTTACCCAGAGACCATTCTCCCTCATTAAAATTATAGGAAGTTTTTGTAGTAACTTTTTGGGCAAGATCTAAACCTAATAAACCAGAAAATTCTTGAGCTATTTTAAGTGCATGAGTTTCATCAATATCTTTGTCGGCAAAAATACATCCAGATTGAGCACCGTACTCTCTTAAATGCCTTGTTAAACTTCTCGTATCAATTCCTGCAATACCAACAATATTTTTTTTAATTAGAAATTCTGAAAGTGAGCAATGAGACCTGAAGTTAGAATGCTGAAAAGGTAAGTCATGGATAATAATACCTTTTGAATATATTCGGTTTGATTCAAAATCCTCTTCATTGATACCAACATTTCCTATATGAGGATAAGTAAACGATATTATTTGTTCGGCGTAGGATGGGTCTGAAATAATTTCTTGATAGCCCGTCATTGAAGTATTGAAGACAACTTCACCAACAGTGTGCCCTGAAGCACCAATTGAGAAACCTCGAAACTTTGTTCCGTCCGCAAGCACTAATATGGCCGGCAACTTAGACGCCAAAAAAACTCCCAAGATTTAAAATGTTTTTGAATAATTTGAGCGGCCAAACTTCATTACTGCCGAACTCGAGTAGTATAATTTAATCTGTAACTTTCATCAATTAAATCTTATTTAAAAAAACTAAATTTCTTATTTTTTTAAATTTAAAACATCAAACATATCAAATAATCCGTTAGTTTGATTGTTTAAAAATTTTGCCGCTTTTATAGCACCCTTGGAAAATGTTGTTCTGCTACTCGCTTTGTGAGTCAACTCGATCTTCTCCCCATCGCCTGCATACAATACTGTATGATCTCCAACAATATCTCCTCCTCGTACAACTGAAAAACCTATATCTGTCTTTTGACGCTCTTTTTGAATCCCTTCGCGACTAAAAACAGCATGTTCCTTGAGGCTCCTATTAGATGCTTTTGCAACTTCCTCACCGAGCCTTATGGCTGTTCCAGAAGGTGAATCTACCTTATTTTTATGATGTGACTCCATAATTTCAATATCAAAATCATCATGAAGAGATTGAGTAGCTTTTTCTACAAGTGAAATCAGTACATTAACGCCAATACTCATATTTGGTGCAAAGCATATTGGTATTTTTTTAGCTGCATGCGCTATTAATTTTTTTTCGTTATCTGAAAACCCTGTAGTCCCCAGAACATAACCTAAATTATTTTTTTCACAAAAATCTAAGTACTTCATACTCGCCTCTGGTCTTGTGAAGTCTATTAAAATGTCGGCCTGCGCCTTATCCACAATCAAGTCAGAACTTATTTTAATATTACTCTCAAACCCTAGCAACTCTCCAGCATCTTTACCAATTCTTGGTGAGGTTTTTATATCTATTGCCATCGCAAGATTTAAATCAGAATCATCAAGAGTCTCTTTAATAATAGCCTGACCCATTTTTCCTGAGGCGCCTACAACAATTATATTAATTTTTTCCATTTTTTTTAAAACCCAATATTTTCCAAAAGAAGTTCAAAATACCCTGGATCTTCCTTGTCAGGTAATGAAGTATTCAAATCTTCCTTAACACTTTGAGAAACACTCCCTGATTCTTCAACTGCATTTTTTTTAACTGGTTCATTCGCACCTTGAGAAACACTCCCTGATTCTCCAACTTCATTTTCTTTAAGAGGCTCTTCAAATGATTGTATTTGTTCATTATCAATAGAACCATTACTTTTTTCAAGTGTTTCTTTTTTATCCTCAATATCCCCGAATTTTTTTTGTTCTTCTGCTAATGATTCCTCATCCCACTCTTTTGCATTTTGAAATTCCATATTCTTAACATCTTTATTTCGATCAATAAGGTCACCCGTTAAGTTAACAAGTTTATCCTTTTTAAAAGTTAAGATGAGGTGTCTAGATTCAATGAATTTACCCTCCTGTCTGACTACGTATATATAATCCCAACGATTCTTATGAAATGAGTCTTGAATTAAAGGGGTACCTAAAACAAACCTTACCTGTGATTTATTCATATCAGGCTTTATCTCTAATAACATCTCAGGGGTTATTTCATTACCTTGAGAGATATCTTGTCGATATGTTTCAGGAAGGTATTTGGTTATGATATTAATTAACGGGATAACAGATATATCAGTGTCGTCATCCTCTTGCCCGGCTGGAATATTGTCTTCATCAGATGGATTAGAATCCAACCAAGAACACGCCGGCATCATCAAAAAAATGAAGATAATAAAAATTAAACGCATTTTATAAGACTTTATTTTCAAAGGTTGATAATATAACATTTTGAATGATGGTTATGTTTTAAATTACATTTGGAGTATGAGCGATGGATGAGCATGACAGCTTAAAAAAAACTGGATTAAAAGCAACACTCCCAAGATTAAAAATCATGGATATTTTTGAGCATAGCAAACAAAAGCATTTGTCAGCAGAGGACATATATAAGTTAATGATTGGCAGTAATGAAGAGATTGGCCTTGCTACAATTTATAGAGTATTGACCCAATTTGAGCAAGTTGGCTTATTAATTCGACATCATTTTGAGGGAGGCAAAGCTGTTTATGAACTAAACGAAAAGAGCCATCACGATCATATCGTATGTCTTCAATGTGGACATGTCACAGAGTTTGTTAATGAAGAAATAGAAAAGTTACAGACAAAAGTTGCAGAAGAACATGGATTTAAAATTATTGAACATTCATTAATTATTTATGCGGATTCCATAAAAAAACCCTGTGATTGTAAGAAATAATTTATCCTAAAATTTCTTTAGCGTGATCAATAGCCTTTTCAGTCACATCAATACCACCCAACATTCTCGCTATTTCATCAATACGTTCAGATTCATTTAAATGATGTATTTTGCTTGTCACAGAATCACCAGCTTGTTTTTTACTGACCTTATAATGATTATTTGACTTTGCAGCAACCTGAGGAAGATGAGTTATAACAAGTGCCTGCGTATTTTTTTTATCTCCTAAGTCTTTTAATAAATTACCAACCACTTCAGCAACACCTCCTCCTATACCTACATCAACTTCATCAAATATCATAGTTGGAACATCTATATTCGCAATTGATGCGACCCTAATTGCTAAGCTTATTCTTGATAGCTCGCCACCTGATAAAACTTTTTGAATAGGTTGGAGATCGCCTCCTTTAAAGGTTGAAACTAAAAATTGTATGCTTTCATTGCCATGTATTGATGGGTCAGATGGTATTAGCTCAACCCTAAAAGTCGCATCATTGAAAGATAGTTGATTTAGCTTCTCAGTGATGAGTTTACTTAAGGAAGAGGCAGCAGTTTTTCTTTGTTTGGAGACATTTTTAGCAATACCATCATATGACACTTTTGCTTCTTTAACTAAGGCGGATATATCTTTCTCGCCCAACATACCCTTTAACGCTTCTAATCTTTGAAGCCATGCTTCGCTTTCTGATTCTAAATTTTCAGGCTTAACATTATATTTTCTACAAAAGTTAAATATAGACTGAATTTTTTCTTCTACTCTTTGCTGTAAATTTTCATCGATATCAACATTTTGAAGATAATTTGACAATTCACGAACTAGCTCAACCGTCTCTGCCTGAATTGAGCCCATAATATTGTTCGCATTTGCAAGTCTTGTATCAAGTGCATAAAGATTTTTTAACTCTACTTGTGCCTCTCTTGAAAGTGAATTTAAAGAAATATCGCCCTCATCAATCATTGAGATACATTTATTAACACCACCGATTAGATCTTTACCATTTGCTAGAAATTTTTGATCAATTTGAAGTTGATTCCATTCTTCATAAGTAAAATTTAATCCTGTAAATTCATTAAATTTTTCTTCAGTTTCATTGAGTTCATTTAAGAAACTCTCTTTATTCTTAGAGAATTTATCCTGCTCCACAGATAATCTTTGCCATTCACTATAAAGTTTTTTTAACAGTTGAATTTCTTCTTTAGAGTCAAAAAAATTGTCTAGTATCTCTCTTTGAGCTGTTTTTTTCAATAAAGAGTGATGTGTATTTTGGCTATAAATATCAACTAAACTTTCACCGATAGCTTTCAGCTGACTAATAGTTGAAGGAATGCCATTGATAAATGCTTTTGACTTTCCGTCTTTATTGATGACTCTTCTTAATAGTAGTTGATTGTCTGATTCTTCAAATTCATTTTGGGATAACCAGGCTTTCGCTTCATTATTTCCTTCAAGATTAAACGTTGCAGTGATATCTGCCTTTTCATTCCCCTTTTTTACAACTCCACTTTCACTTCTAGTGCCAAGGGCTAATGATAAAGCATCAATGAGGATAGATTTACCTGCACCGGTTTCACCTGTAAGTGACGAAAAACCCAACAAAAAATTTAAGTCAAGCTCATCAACAATGACATAATTTTTTATCAGTAAATTTTCAAGCATAGCCTATCTAACCCCAATGAAGTTTATTTCTTAACATTTCAAAGTAACAATAATCTTTTGGATGCAATATTGAGATAGTTCTTTTAGCTTTAGTAATCTGAATCTTATCTCTTATATCAAGAGGAAATTTAATTTGGCCATCGATACTCAACGAAGCCTCCTCCATTTGCACAATTTTTATATCAATTTCACTTGTTGCATCAATAGCAATAGGTCGATTACTTAAGGTATGAGGATTAATTGGAACAATCGAGAGTGCATCTAGTTGTGGATGTAAAATTGGCCCTCCTGCAGATAGAGCATATGCCGTTGTGCCAGTAGGTGTGGAGACAATAATGCCATCAGACCTTTGAGTGTGAACAAATTTATTATTAATGGAAACTTCTAACTCTATCAATCTTACTCCGCTTTTTATAACAACATCATTTAATGCAAAAGATTCATAAATAACTTTTTTATCTCGATAAACCTTTGTTTCAATCAGTAAGCGTTTATCTTCATCATAATTTCCGTTTAAGACTTGATCTATACTGACGAACATATTTTTTGTATTGAGATCAGCTAAAAAACCAAAACGACCGCTATTCACCCCAATCATCGGTATGCCATCATCTAAAAGACTTCTGGCAACACCAAGCATTGTGCCATCACCACCAACAATAATTGCAATATCAGCCTCAGCACCAATACTTTTTAGGGGTGTTGCTTGGTAATTAGTGATTTTCATTTTTTTTTGTGTCTTTTCTTCAATAATCAATTCATAATCTTTTTTTGATAAATATTTAATTAAATCAACAAGTTGTGAATTCATCTCGTTTGTTTCTATGGCAGCTGGATATTTGCCTATGATGGCTATTTTTTTAAATTTCATCTCTATCTCTTTAAGTTCTGGCTATATATTAAATGAGTCAGTAAAATAAATCATATGGTTATTTTAAAGCAATAATAAAAATTAATTAATTAATCTTAAATATAATGGAAATTGATACTAGAACCCAACATCTCCTAAAGACGCTAATAAATCACCATATTGCAGATGGTCAACCAGTCGGTTCAAAAACATTAACCACTTCTTCTGGTTTAGATCTAAGTTCTGCATCAATCAGAAACATTATGAAAGATCTGGAAGATGCTGGGTTTATCTCGAGTCCTCATACTTCTGCAGGAAGAATTCCAACGCATAAGGGGTATCGTTTTTTCGTCGATAGCTTGGTTACGATGAAGTCGCCTAATAAAGCTGATTTAGATATATTGCAGAGCTCTTTACAAACCTCCAACTCAAAAGATTTAGTTAATATCACGGCTGACACATTATCTAGCATGACTAACTTTGCTGGCGTTGTAATGCTACCTAAGGCTAAAAAAATAAGCTTTAAGCATATAGAATTTTTAAACTTATCAAAAAAAAGAATCCTCGTTATTATTGTGACAAGTGATGGAAGCG
>ERZ1049444.1423-NODE-1423-length-18161-cov-65.338672_pt1 | contig 18161 bp, 17 predicted proteins | sample MGYA00383101_ERZ1049444 | MGnify/ENA primary metagenome ERZ1049444 (study PRJEB29581, sample SAMEA5548371) | metagenome | biome: marine; feature: coastal; material: water | depth 50 m | study: Short-term variability in the microbial, nano- and picoplankton...
TGAACCAACACCAGAACCTGAACCAACACCAGAACCAGAACCAACACCAGAACCAACACCAGAACCAACACCAGAACCAACACCAGAACCTGAACCAACACCAGAACCTGAACCAACACCAGAACCTGAACCAACACCAGAACCAACACCCTCATCTGACACGTCTTCTAACGTTCAAACTTCTGAAGAACGTAATGTTATCTTTATTGGAACTAAACCGATAATGAGTTATGTTTCTGCAACTTTAACTCAACTTTCAACCCGACCTACAATTACTATCAAAGCTCGTGGTAAAAGAATTACACAAGCAGTTGATGTTTCACAAATGATTATAAAAAGAATGGATACTGTTGGGTATGTAATTAGTGATGTTCGAATTTCTTCAGACTCACTAACTTCACAAGATGGAAAGCAGCGTAACGTTTCTAACATGGAAATTGATATTACAAAAGAATAATTTATAAAATATATTTTTAATTATTTTTGGAATTTTTTATTATTACTGTTATCTTTTTTTTCATATGATGCATCATGTGGTATAGAACACATATCAATTTTAAATGAGATAAAAAATCTTTAGATCCTGAATTTTGTAAAATTATTATTGAAAAATTAATTCTTTTAATGTTATCTTTACTCCTACACTTGAAATTTTAGATTGGGATTAAGATACTACATCCATTAAAAACATAATTCCAAAATAAATTAATGTCAAACTTAATACTAATATCATTATTTTGTAATTTCTATTTGAAATAATTTTCCTACTTTTTGATGCTAGAAATGCTGTAATCCCTAACCATGCAAAATCCATCCAAATATGAAATACAAAAACAATTAGTATTCCTGCGAATGCCCAAATTAGCATTGCATCTGAAATTAATTTGAATCCTATTGTTAGCCACCATACAATAAAAAATGGATTTAATGCACTAAGTAAAATTCCTGTAACTATCGGTCCTTGTTTTGGTTTTATTGAAATATTTTTATTTTTCCCCAATATTGTCTTAATTTGTATTCCTGCAAACACAAAAAGAGTAATTGCACCAAAAATGGATATAATTGTTCTAAATTCTGGAAAAATTTCTAAAGAAAATACTCCAATTCCCAATAAAATTACCAATGGTAGTTCTACAATTGAATGACCTATGCCAATTTTTATTCCTGATTTTACTCCTTCTCTTAATCCATATGTGATATTTGCTGCAAATAGTGGTCCTGGTGACATCACTCCTGATGCTGAAATTATTATAACTAATATGGCAAATTCAATTATCTGAATCATAGTTTTTTCATAATTATGTACACATAATCAAAAATCTATCTGTACATTGAATCTTTTAGATGTGTGGATTCCTCTTGTGTTTCTTTTATTGTGGCTTCTGCCTTTTCTGCTTCTTTTTGTAATGATGGGATATCGCATGATGCACCTGGAATTAATTTTGACATTACCATACATAGTTCTGCACTTGATTTAAAATCTGGACCTTTTCCGGTTGTTTTGAAAATTATTACAATTACGTCTTGATTTGTAATACTTCCTTCATTTAGTAACCTCCCTGGAATTCCCGGTATTGTTCCATGATCTAATACCTTCAAACCTATCTCTTCTATTTTTTTTCTAGCTGAATCTGTACTCCCCACTCCCATCATTTGGGAATCTTCTTTATCTGATTTTACTGCAACACTACTTACAATTAATTTGATTTTATGTTTCTTTGACCATTCTAACATTGATTCAGATACTTGTCTGTGTAAAGATTGATCTAAATTAAGATATGATGAAAATACACCTACTTTCAAATCTTCATTGATAAAAATTCTTGACGGATGATTTGGTTTACCTTCTTTTATAACACTAATTGGGGGAAAATTTTTTGAATCAATTATTCCGCCCAATTCAAATTGTGATGTATGTATCATTGACTCTGTTGCTATTGCACTGCTAAATCCTACTGATGGAAATCCATCTATTAGGTAACCTTCTTCTAAATTAAATTCTTTAAATTCTTTAATTATAATTTCTGATGATGTCATACTTTTACTCTGATCTACATTGAATAATAGGTTTTTTTATTTATCTAAGTAAGCTTTAAACCGCCTTATTTTATTAGATTAGATATGCCTGATAGAATTAAAGTTGGTTTAGTTGGTATTGGTAATTGTTTTTCTGGATTAATTCAAGGAATTGAATATTATCACAAAAATCCTTCTCAAGAAGTTACTGGAATTATTCATGATAAATTAGCTGGATATGGTATTCATGATATTGATTTTGTTTGTGGTTTTGATGTTGCTGAAAATAAAGTTGGAACCCCTTTGATGAATGCAATTTATGAATCTCCTAACATGGTTGATTGGATTGCAAAAGATGACATGCCAAAAACAGATGCAATGATCTATGAAAGTCCTTTATTGGATGGTGTTGGAATTTGGGTAGAAAATAAAATTAATCCTCTTACTAGTACTAAAACCATTGAACAAATTACTGCTGAAGCAAAACAAATAATCAAAGATACTGGTGTTGAAATTATTGTTTCATACTTGCCTGTAGGTTCTGATAAGGTTACTGAATTCTGGGCACAAGTTTGTCTTGATACTAACACTGCATTTGTAAATTGCATTCCTTCTTTTATTGCATCAGATGAAACATGGGCAAAAAAATTCCAAGAAAAAAATATTCCATGTATTGGTGATGATATTAAAGGTCAAGTCGGTGCAACTATTGTTCATAGAACTTTAGCTAAATTATGTAGTGATAGAGGAACAAAAATTGAAAAAACATATCAAATTAACGTGGGTGGAAACACTGATTTCCTAAATATGAAAGAACAAGATAGACTTGTTTCTAAGAGAATCTCTAAAACTGAAAGTGTACAAAGTCAATTAAAAGAAAGATTGGATGATGACCAAATCTATGTTGGTCCTTCTGATTTTATTCCATTTTTAGGTAATACAAAATTAATGTTCATGAGAATTGAAGGTCGTCAATGGGCAAACATTCCATATAACATGGAGGTTCGTTTAGAAGTTGATGACAAAGCTAACTCTGCTGGTATTGTAATCGATGCAATTAGATTGGCAAAAATTGCCCTTGACAGAAAAATTGGTGGTCCAATTAAACCTGCTAGTGCATATTTGATGAAACATCCAATAGAACAAACTTCTGATGTTAAAGCAAAGGCTGACTGTGAAAAGTTTGTTGCAAATGAATAATCATTGAAAATTATTCCTATCTTCTATCCTTTGTTTTCTGATTGTTTCATAATTTGAAAATGTAATATTTACTGATTCTTCACATTCTCCCTTTAGTTTTGTTACTCTGGTCTTGACTATCTTTTCTTCTTTTGTCAGCTCTACTACGAGACTACTTCCTCCAAATTTGACATCTTCAACATTTGGGGCAATGATGGGGATTCTATTTTCTAGAGATCTTACTTGAACATACATTTTCCATGGCTCAATTCCCTCTTTTACAATTCTACTTGGAGAGAATAGAATTTCTGCTCCTTTTTTGGTTAACATATCTGCTACGCCTGGAAAAACTGTGTCATAACATATCATTATTCCAAATTTGCATGATGTTTTGAAAATTTTAGCTTCAGTTCCTGCATCAACTGCCTCTTTTTCATAGTCATAAGGATGAATTTTTTCTTGTTTTCCGATAATTTCTCCTTCTGGCCCTATGATCGGTGAATTAATTGACACTTTATTCTCATTTTTTTCATAAAATGCGCCTGGTATTATTGTCATCGAATAATTTTTTGCAATTTTTCTAAATTCCTGAAATTCTTGATCATAATTTTCAATCTGATTATTTGGAAGCCATTGTTCTGGTAGACACACAATTTCTGTTTCTACTTTGCCCAGTTTTTCTAATAATTTTGAGATATTTTCAATCCCTTTTTTGTTATTTTCATAAGATCTTGTTTGAATTAATCCCACCTTTGTCATATGTTTTAATTATATTCTTAGTAATTATATTTAGGCTCATTTTAACCTCGTAATTTTTTTACAAGTAATCTCATAATTACCTCCACTACGAAAAATTTCATAATGTAACAAGAAAAATTAATCAATAGAGTCAACAAAAATTGTTAAGCATCGATTATCCTATCTAATTAAAAATGATCTCTATTGGTACATGTAAAAAAAGTAGAGATCTTTGGTTTCAAATCATTTGGATTTAAAAATACCACTGTTCAGTTTGAACCTGGACTTGTATCTATCTCAGGTCCAAATGGATCTGGTAAGAGTAACATTTTAGATGCAATAATTTTTGCAATGGGTGAAAATAAACCAAAAGTAATGAGAGTTGATAAACTAAGATCTTTAATTCATGATATTGAAGGAGCTCGTCGTGGACCTAAAATGGCACGATCAAGTGTACACTTTGATAACTCTGATAGAAAAATCCCTATTGATGCTGATGTAGTTGAGATTACTAGAGAATTAGATGAATCTGGTGATAACACATACTATCTAAATAAAAAGAAAACTCAACGAAGTCATATTCTTGATTTACTTGACATGGCAAATGCTGGTCTTGGACAACTTAATGCAGTTCAACAAGGAACTGTCACTAGGATATCTGAATTTTCATCTGAAGAAAAAAGAAAAACAATTGAAGATTTAATTGGTTTGTCTTATTTTGATGAAAAGAAATCTGAATCAATCAAACAACTTGATGAGGCAGATAGACGACTTGAAATTGCACTTGCTAAAATGGGTGAAATTAAGAAACGAATTGATGAATTGGAAGAAGAAAGAAATCAAAAATTACGTCATGATATTCTGGAACGTGAATTAAATAGATACAAAGCAATTGCTGCTGCTAATAAAATGAAGGTAATATCTGGTAAAAAATCAGATAAAGAGACAACATTACATGGGTTGACACAAGAAATGACCTCCCTTAACGATGAACGAACTATTTTGAAGAATGAAATTGGTGTTTTAGAATCTGAAAAATCAAAATTGATGACTGCTGCTAATGATTATACTCAGGCAAAATCTGCACTTGACACTGAAATTAGTTCTGCAATGGAACAATATGAAATTGATAATACTGCAATTACTGCATCAGAGAAAAGACTTGATCAAATTGATACACGAACACCACAAATTAAAATTGAATTAAAAGAGATTGATGATGCTAGAAAAGATATAGACACTCAAATTCAAAAAATTAAAGATTCTATTGAAACTACTAATAAACAAAAAAATAAAATTAATGCTGATTTAGAATTAATTGATTTAGACAGAAACAAAATTCTTACAGAACAATCTGAAGCAGCAGCAAAAAAATCTGAAGTTGATGATAAACTTAAAATTCTTAATACTCAACTAAATGCTGTTAAACTAACACTTTCTAAAGTACAAAATGAGAAAAAGGAATCTAAATTAAAAATAGAATCTAATTCAAATAAATTTGCCCAATTAGAAAAAGATATTGGAGAATTAATTAGTTTAGAATCTAAATTATCCTCACTAACTAATAATCACAATGCTACAATTTCTGAACTAAAGTCTAGAATTACAAAATTAAAAACAAGAAAATTAAAAATAGTCCATGACATGGATGAATTAGGATTTATTTTAGAAAAATCTGGTAAAGCTGCAAATCAATATGAATCAAAAATTAAAACTGTAAAAGGGTTTATGCATGAGGATTACACTGTTGCAAAATTAAAAGAAGATGCTGCTAAACTTGGTATTGATGGATTAGTTTACGAAATGATTTCATGGGATAAAAAATATGAGCGTTCTGTTCTTGCAGTTAGTTCTGATTGGATAAAAGCATTAGTTGTAAAAGATTTTGCAACATTACTTGGAATTGCTGAGGTTGCAAGATCTAAAAAACTTCCAAAATTAAAAATTATACCTCTGGATGCTATTCCAAAATTCAAACTTACTCTACCAAAAGAATCTGGTGTCATTGGTGTGTTATCTGACTTTGTAAAGTCTAAAGATGCCTATTCTGCACTCAAGACCTTCCTATTTGGAAATATTGTATTGGTTGAAACTCGTGAATCTGCCTATAATTTGTCTCAATTAGGTTACAAATCTGTGACTCTTGATGGTGAATATTTTGAGGCTAAAGGTGGTACTGTTGTAATTGATATTAATTCAAAAATTTCTAAACTTACAAAACTAATTTCAATGAGTACTGATATTGATGGATTAATTCAATCTATTAGTTTGATTAAAAAATACATGTTAAAGAAAAAATATTCGTTAAAAAAATTAGATGATTCTATTCAATCATATTCTGAAAGACTTTCTATTTCTGAAAATGCTTTAACATCTACCATTGAAAATCATTCTAATCTTAAATCTAGAATTCTTTCTGCTAAAAATATGAAAGAAAAATTAACAAAAAGAATTTCTAATTTAACTTCAAGGAATAATATTGTTGAATCTGAAGTATCTACTAATGAATCTCATGTTGAATCATTACTTGATCGTATTTCTATTGTTGAACAAAATTATGCTAGTGGAGAGCAAACTAGAATTGCAAGTGAGTTATCAAAAATTAATATTAAAAAATCTAATATTGAAAAATTGTATACTACAATTATGAATGAATACCGTGATAAATCTTCACAATTAACTACTATGCAAACTCAAGATAATCGTGAAAAATCTCAAACAAGTAGATTAACTGATGAAGAAACTTCGTTACATTCTGAATCTGAACAAATTAAAATAAAAATTCAAGAATTAGAAAAACAAAAAGATCCTAAAAGAGAAATTTTAGAAAAATTAAGAGAAAAAGAACAAGATTTAATTTCAACTTCTGGATCTTCAATTGGAGAAGTACAAGAAATAGATGATAAACTCAAAATTCTATCTGAAAAAGATAGAGATAGTACTAGACAAATTAATAATTTAGAACGTAAATCTGACTCATTAACTCGTGATTTACATGATTTAGTTGAAAATGAAGTTAAACTCCAACAAATTCTTTCTGCATTTGGATTTGATAAAGACATGGAAACATTTGATGTTGAGACTATTGTTCAAGGGTTAAACTCCGAATTATCCTCACTTAATGCATTAAATGCAAAAGCTCCTGAAACATATCTTGAAGTTTCATATGGGTATAGATCCATGTCTGCAAGAAAGAATTCTTTGGAGGAAGAACGAACTTCTATTGTTAAATTTATTGAAGATATTGAAAGAGATAAACGTCAAACATTTTTGGATGCATTTGATAAAGTCGATAAAGAAATTAGATTAATTTTTAATAAAATGACTGGTGGTAATGCTTGGTTAGAATTACAAAATGAAGATGATATTTTTAATTCTGGAATTTCTTATTTGATTCAATTTCCAAATAAACCTAAAAGAGAATCTACCTCAATTAGTGGTGGTGAAAAAACACTTGCTGCAATTGTATTTGTACTTGCATTACAAAAACTCAAACCTTCTCCATTCTATCTATTTGATGAAGTTGATGCACATCTTGATGCACCCAATGCAGAAAGACTTTCAACTATTTTGGAAGAAAGATCTAAGGAGAGTCAATTCATTATGGTTTCATTGAAGGATTCTGTAATTCAAAAAGCTAAATTGATCTATGGTGTTTTTCCAAAAAATGGTGTTTCTCATGTTGTCACCTATAAGGATAAACGAATGCCTTCTGTAAAAACTACTTAGTCTAGTTCAATATAACAAGCCACATAATGTTCATTTGCTATTTTTTCTAATTTTGGCTCTATGTTGCATTTTTCAATTGCATATGGACATCTATTTTTGAACTTACAGCCATCCAAATTTTCTATTACTGTTGTTTCTTTAATTCTGATCATTCTTTCTTTCTTTAGATTTTCAGGATCTGGTTCTGAAATTGCATCTATTAGTGCTTGTGTGTATGGATGTTTTGGATTATCTAGTACTTCATCAATTTGACCTATCTCTACAATCTTTCCCAAATACAAAATTCCAATTCTTTGACCAAAATATTTGGCTGTTGCTAAATCATGAGTAATGTACAAAAATGAAATGTTGTATTTTTTTTGTAATTCTTTCATTAATTCTAGCATTTCGGCTCTAATTGACACATCTAACATTGAAACTGGCTCATCTGCTAAGATTATTTTTGGTTTTAATGCCAATGCCCTGGCTAATACCACTCTTTGTCTTTGCCCTCCTGATAACATATGTGGGTATTTTTTAATAATTTCTTCAGCTGGTTCTAGTTTGACTTCATGTAGAACTTCAATCACTCTTCTGTCTCTTTCTTCATTATTTCCTATGTTGTGGATTTCAAGCGGTTCTAATATGATATCCTTTACTCTCATTCTTGGATTGATTGAATCATAAGGATCTTGATGAATCATTTGACAATTCATTCTTATTTTTTCTAAATTTTTCTTTTGATTATCTATTTCTTGATCTTCAAAAATAATTTTTCCTGAATCTGCTTTTATTGATTTAAGAATTAATTTTGCAATTGTTGATTTACCTGATCCTGATTCTCCAGCTAATACAAACACTTCACCTTTTTTAATTGAAAATGAAACATCATCTACTGCTTTAACAATGGATGATTTTGAAGCAAATATTTTCTTTTTTATATAATATTTTTTTAAATGTTGAATTTTTAATATTTCTGTCAATGTTAATCAATAATTTATCAAGTATATCAAGAAATATGTTTTATGCGTAAAAATTATGATAAGAATTTTATGTTAAATAAATACGGAATTAATACTTGCGTAATTTTATGAATAAAAAAATTGAATATAAACAATATGTTGTAGATTCACAACTTCGTTATTTTAAACCTCATGCTACTAAAATTGAAAAATCTTTTGCAGAAGAAATATCTTATAGTTTAAATCAAAATTCTAAATTTATTAATCCCAAATTTTTTTATGATAAAAAAGGTTCTGAATTATTTGAATCAATTTGTTTACTTCCTGAATATTATCCCACTAGAACTGAAATTAGTATTTTAAAAAAATTGAAACATGATTTACCTTCATATCTTAATGAAAATATCAATTTAGTTGAACTTGGAAGTGGTGCTTCTGTAAAAACTAGATTAATTCTTGATATTTTTACAAAATTACAGCCTAAAACTGAGTATTTTCCTATAGATATATCTGAAATTCTTACTGAAAGTTCTGAACAATTGTTAAAAGATTATGATACCTTGCATATTACTGGTATAATTGATACTTATGAAGGTGGCTTGGAATTTCTTAAAAGTTATGATGATAAAAAAAATCTAATTCTTTTTCTTGGTTCTAGTTTTGGCAATTTTACTCCTGATGATGGAAAATTATTTCTAGAAAAAATATTTTTCACTATGAAATCTGGTGATCTATTTTTAATTGGTTTAGATTTAGTTAAGGATAAAAATATTCTAGAGGCTGCATATGATGACTCTCAAGGTGTCACTGCTAAATTCAATCTTAATGTTTTATCTCGAATTAATGATGAACTTGATGCTGATTTTGATATTAATAATTTTTCACATTATTCTATATACAATGAAAATGCTCAACGAATTGAAATGAATCTTAAATCTTTAGTATCACAATCTGTAATACTTGGAAAATCTAATTTGTCTTTAAATTTGGATAAAGGCGAATTGATTCATACTGAATATTCTCATAAATATTGTGTATCTCAAATTAAGAAACTCTTGAGTGACGTTGGATTTGAATTTAAAAATATGTGGTTAGATGACGAAAAACATTTTTCATTAACTTTGGTTTCAAAAAACTAAATATCCTCTACACATCTAAATCCTGAAAATAACCATCTTTCATCTAATCTGAAGAAATTTCTATAACTTCCTCTAATTGACATTTTTGGAGTTCCAAATGATCCTCCTCTCAAAACTTTTTGATTTGTAAACCATTTATCGTTGTATTCATCAAATCCTGATTTGAATCCTGGATATCCTACAAACTCTGAAGAAGTCCATTCCCATACATCACCAATCATTTGCTGACATCCTGATGAACTGCTTCCATTTGGGTATGTGCCTATTTCTGTACATCCCCAATGATATGATTCTAGTAAATTACATTTCTCATCTGTTGGATGTTCGTTTCCCCATGGAAACAATGTTTTTTGCTGTTTTTCTTCATTCCAGCATGCTGCCTTTTCCCATTCTGCTTCTGTAGGTAGTCTTTTTCCTGCCCATTTACAGTATGCATCAGCTTCATAGTAACTTACATGACATACTGGTTCATTTGGATTAATTTTTCTAATTCCTAAAAAGTCTCTTACATACCATTCATCATTAATTTTTTCCCAATACATTGGAGAATTCCATTTATTTGATTTGACTTTTTCCCATCCATCTGATAACCAATGTTTGTAAGTTTCATACCCTCCATCATTCATAAATTCTAAATATTCTTGATTGGTAACTGGAAAAATTCCTATTTTGAAATTTTCAAAATAAGTTTTATGTTTTGGTAATTCAATATCATAACAATAACTTGTTCCATTATATCCCATGGTGTATAATCCTCCTTTGATCTCCACAAAGTTTTTTTGTTTTTCTTGTTGTTCTTTGATTTTATTTTTTCTTACTGGTAAATATTGTTCTGCAAGAAGATGTTGTAAATCATATACTAGTAATTCTTGATGTTGACATTCATGATGAAATCCAGTTACAATTAATTTTTTTTCCTCCTCATTTAATTCTCGAGATTCAAGAAATTTTTCTACTTTTTGATTAATTGTATTAAAATATTGAAAAATTTCATCAACAGTTGGTCTGGATGTAATTCCTCTTAATGCCTTATCATGTGGAACTCCAAATTGCTGATAGTATGAATTGAGATATTCTGAGAATTCTTTTGAATGAAATTCATAATTTTTATCTAATTTACTCATTATTGCTTCATAAATCCAACTTACATGACCAATATGCCATTTGGGTGGACTCATGTATGATGCAGTTTGAACTACAAAATCATCTTTTTTTAAATTTTTTACTAATTCTAAGGTTCTGTTCCTAGTTTCCTTAAATTGTTCTAGTAACAAACTATTTTTTTGTAATTCTGGATTAACTGTCATATTTGGAAAATATTTTTTTTGTATTATTATGTTGCGGCTGAATTGTCTTTAGTATCCTCTTGCAAATATTGGAATTGACACACTTTGTTTTTTACAGTAAATGCATTCCTTAGTAATATTTTCACTGTTAAATGGCATGACTCTAATTTCTGCCCCTGTTTCTTCTTTGATTTTATCTTCACATTCTACCTTTCCACACCATGGGGAATTGAAGAATCCTCCCTTCTCAATTTTGGATTTAAACTCTGAATAATCTGAAATGTTTAGAGTGTTATTTACTGCCTGTTCTTTGGCTTTTTTTAACATCTCTACTTGAATTTCATCTAAAATTATTGCTATTTTTTCAATTTCAGTAAAACCCAAACTTATTTTTTCTAGATTGTATCTTTTTGCAACAACTACGTTTTGATTCTCTATATCCTTAGGTCCTATTTCTATTCGTAAAGGCACTCCCTTTAATTCCCAGTCATTAAATTTGTATCCTGGTGATAGCCCTTCTCTATCATCAACATGAACTCTGATATCTTTTGATTCTAATTCATTTTGAATCTCTTCTACTTTGGATAATACAATATTTTTATCTTCATCATTTCTATAGATTGGTACAATTACTACTTGCATTGGAGCTACTTTTGGTGGTAACACCAAACCTTTGTCATCTCCATGAACCATGATCATTGCTCCAATTAATCTCCAAGAAACCCCCCATGATGTTTGCCATGCAAAATGTTCTACGTTATCTTTATCTGCAAATTTGACTTCAAATGGTTTTGAAAAGTTTTGTCCCAAGAAATGAGATGTTCCCATTTGTAGTGCTTTCCCATCCGGCATTATTGATTCCATAGTTGTTGTATATACAGCCCCGACGAATTTTTCTTTTTCACTTTTCTTTCCTGTTGTTACTGGAATAGCTAATTCTTCTTCTACTGTATTTTTGTAAATATCTAGAATTTTCATTACTTCTATTTCTGCTTCTTCTTTAGTTGAATGCACTGTATGTCCTTCTTGCCATAAGAATTCTGATGTTCTGAGAAATGGTTTTGTCGCTTTAATCTCAGCCCTTAATGCTGTATTCCAGAAATTAATTTTTAATGGTAAATCTCTCCAACTTTGAATCCATTTTGAATATAGTGTGTATGCTAATGTTTCTGAAGTTGGTCTTAATGCTAATCTATCTCCTATTTCATTTGTACCTGAATGTGTTACCCAAAAAACTTCTGGATTGAACCCTGCAAAATGTTTTTGTTCTTTTCCTAATAGTGATTCTGGAATTAATATTGGTAAAAATCCGTTTCTGATTCCATTACGTGCAAATTTTTTATCAAATGTGCTTCTTAGTGACTCCCAAATTGAATATCCATCTGGTCTAAGTACGATTAATCCTTTAACTGGAGCATAATCTGCAAGTTTTGCTTTTAGTACTACCTGTGTATACCACTCACTAAAATCATCTTTTTTCCCAATTGTAATCCCTACGTCTTGTTTACCCAAACTATTACTTTGATAATTAATTTAACTAATGAGCCTTTCGTGGATTTATTTTAAAATTACTGTGTTATTTGAGCGGGTCGCCTTTGCATAACACTTCTCCCATTACTCTACTTTGAAAATTTGGACATATGAAACATTGGACAAATTGAATATCTTCTTTTAACACTGGGCATTCCACAAACTCTTGCTTCATTCTTTTGAGCATTTTTGGACTGACACCTTTGAGTTTTAATTTACCCTTAGCATCCATCAAACCTGCATCTTTTAGTTTTTCTTTTAATTCATCTGGGAATTTTACCTTATCTTCAGTACTCTGAATTTTTACATCATATTTTCGTTCCAATTCGCCCATGATGATTCTGTGTTATTCCGTGATTTATTACTAGCGGTTTTTTGATTCTTTTTTTTAAAGTTTAATATTGTGGATGAAAAAATCTGATACTTTTTTAACATATTTGTCACTACTTTAATATTATTAGAAATTTTTTCTCAATCAGAAATCTATTGCTGGCAATTTTTGACGTTGAAGGTGTTTTGTATGATGAAGAATATCTTCCAATCCTTGCAGAAAAATTAGATAAAGAAGCGGAAATTTGGGAAATCACAAAACAAGGAATTCAAGGTAAAATTAACTGGGAAGAAGGACTTCGAACTAGAGTTGCTGCATTGAAGGGATTAGATCAAAAAGTATGCCAAGAAGTTGCTAATAACTTACCTATTATGACTGGTGCAAAAGAAGCATGTAGAGTTTTAAAAGCTGCAGGTTGGAAAATTATGGCTGTATCTGGTGGATTTACACTAATGATGGATAGATTACAAAAAGAATTGGATTTAGATTATGTGTATTGTAATGATTTAATTTTTAAAGATGGTAAACTTGATGGCGTTAAAATTAATGTTGATTCTGATAAATCAAAATCTGCTAAAATAAAAATTGCTGAATGGGGTGAAAAGAAAGAAGACATTATTTGTGTAGTTGATGGTGCTAATGATATTAAATTATTTGATATATGTGGATTGGGAATTGCATACAGAGCACAAGATTTAGTTAAAGATTTAGCTACTACAACTTTGGAAGAAAAAGACTTGTCTAAAATTTTAGATATTATTAATAAGCATTTTAAATTAGAATTAGAAACTACTGTCTAAACAATTTTTTAGTCCTATCTATTAGATAATGTACTTGCAAATTATTCCAATTCATATCAAAAAAGAGATTGTTGTAGATGATGATCTATCTCAACTTATTTTAACTTCTGCTGATATACAAGATGGGGATATTCTTGTAATTGCTCAGAAAATTATTTCTAAACAAGAAGGTAGAATTGTTAAACTGTCTACTGTAACCCCTTCATTATTAGCTGAAGGAATTAGTTCTCAATATAACAAGGATCCAAATATTGTTGAATTAATTTTATCTGAATCCAAAAGAATTATTCGAATGAAAAATGGTTTGATTATTGTAGAAACTAATCATGGATTTATTTGTGCAAATGCGGGAATTGATGAAAGCAATGTTAGTGATGGATTTGCCACATTACTCCCACTGAATTCTGATAAATCTGCAGAATTAATCCGAACAAAGATTTTAAATGAAACTGGTAAAAATGTCGCCATAATTATTTCTGATACTTTTGGTAGACCTTTTAGAATGGGTCAAACAAATTGTGCCATTGGAATTTCTGGATTAAATCCAATTTTAGATTATGCTGGAACTTTGGATTCCTTTAAACGAATTTTACGTATAACTGCAATAGCCATTGCAGATGAACTTTCTTCTGCTGCAGAACTTGTTATGGAAAAAACAAAAAAATGCCCTGTAGCCATAATTCGTGACTACTCTTTTAATGTTGAAGAAAGAACTATTGTTGATTTAATTCGTCCTGAAAATGAGGATCTTTTTAAATAATTTTTCACTTTAGTGATTTTTTTAAAATATACTATCTTTGTGTTTTTTATTATTTTTTAATTATGTCAAAATCATGTTAAATAATTATTTCTTAATTAGACTTTAATATGACAAATTTTTCTTAATGAATTAGATATCTATGTCTGAATCAAATGACAAAAAATTAGATGCAACTGGATTGTTTTGTCCTGAACCTGTATTTAGAACTAAAATTGAACTTGAAAGAATGCAAGTTGGTGAAATCATTAGTGTATCTGCAGATGATCCTGATGCTGAGGAAGATATATCGCGATGGGTTACAAGAAATGGCCATGAATTAATGAATTTGACTAAGGATGGATCTGTAACTACACTTCAAATTAAAAAATTAAAATAATTTTTCTATTCTAGTATTTTCTTTATTTCTATATCATAAAATTTTCTAAAACCTATATTCATATATTTTTCATGCTCTAAACAATTAGCATTTACTTCTACAAATTTTTCTTTGATTTTTTTACTCCATTGACTCTGTTGTTTATCTTTTGAATTTATAATTGAAGGTGTTTCTTCAATTTGATGCATTATTTTAACTAATTCTGTTCCTAATTGATGAAATTTACTAATCTCCAGTAGAAATATTTGTGATTTTTCTTTATTGATCAAATTCATCATATTTTGAATTTGGTTATAATATGCTAAAGATGTTTCATTATATTTTTTTAAATGTTCAATCCTTTTTTGCCAATATTCTTTTGATGTTTTTTCTTCAATTTTGTAACTAAATTGTTTTTTTGCTAATATTGAGCCTAATTGTGTTAATTTTTTACTATTTTCTTGCATTGTTTTCTTGAGGTCATCTGAATATTGATTCATTGTTTATTGAATTCTTATTCGTACTAAAGAACTTGACTTTTTTGATTATGCCATGCATCATCTAATTTTTTTGAATACCTCATAATACATTCTTCACAAAATGAATCCCATTCATCTATTTGTAATTTTTTGAAAAAACTTAGTGTCCATTTGTATTTGGGTTTTTCTTTATATTGAAATTGTTGTATAGTGTAGATTTCTTTTTGATAAAATTTATTCAAACATTTCTTGCATTGTGCATTCTTATTTGTCTGCATTTTCTGTTAAGAATTTATCTACATCTATTGCCGCCATACATCCAAATCCAGCGGCTGTGATTGCTTGTCTATAACTTCTATCGTGTACATCTCCTGCTGCAAAAATTCCTTCCATGTTTGTATGTGTTTTATTTTTTAAGATAATGTATCCTTCACCATCTAAATCTATTTGATTTTTGAATAATTCTGTATTTGGTGTATGGCCAATTGCAACAAACAATCCTCCAACTTCTATCGTTTTTTCTTCATTTGTTTTTATATTTTTTAATACTGCTTGTTGCATTTTTTGATCACCTTTAATTTGAATAACTTCTGAATTCCAATGAAACTGTATTTTTTCATTATTCATTGCTCTTTCTTGCATTACTTTACTTGCACGTAATTCATCTCTTCGATGTACCACGTGAACTCTAGTTGCAAATTTTGTTAGAAATGTTGCTTCTTCAATTGCTGAATCTCCTCCTCCTACAACAATTAGTTCTAAATTTCTAAAAAATGGCCCATCACATGTTGCACAATATGATACTCCTTTACCTGAAAATTCTTCTTCTCCACTTATGCCCATTTTTCTTGGATTTGCACCTGTTGCAATAATTACTGCTCGTCCTTCATATTCTTCAGAACCTGTTAAAACCTTGTAAGGTGCACGTCTAAAATCAACATCAACTGCAACATCATCAATAATTGTGGTTCCCATTCTTTGAGATTGTTTTCTCATATCTATCATTAAATCTGGACCCATTATGCCATTTTCAAATCCTGGATAATTTTCAACTTCTGTTGTATTGACCAGTTGTCCTCCTGGTAATATTCCGGATAAAATTAAAGTATCATAACCTGCTCTTGAACAATAAATCCCTGCAGTGTACCCTGCAGGTCCTGCTCCGATAATTATCACATCAAATTTTGTTTTCTTTACATCTGGTATTTTTGGGCCGTCATTATTTGTTTCTAATATTGCTGCTCCTTCATCTGCTGCCATCATAGTGTCTAATGTCTTTATTTCAATAATTTAAGTCAATATCTCGTTCTAAACAATATTGGTTTTCATTTTGGTTAGAATATTTTCATGTTTTTCACACATTTTTTTATTTTCTATTTGTGTATTGAATAGATCTTTTTGCCAATGTGCATTAAATAATCTACATTGATTATTATCACAAAAAGCATCTCCTGTTTCATAGTAAAATATTGTTTGTAAGAGGTATCCTTCAATAATCTCTGGTAGTCTGATATCTTTGTATTCTAAAAATTCTCCTTTGTATTTTTTCTTTACCTCTTTAATTGATTCTTTAGTAAAATTAGTCATTAGATCCATATAGTATTGTTTAGGTTTTGCAGGGGCTTCTATTATGCCTGTAGTTGAAATTATTGTGGGGTTTGATCCTACCCATGCTCTTGCATGATATCTGAAATCATTTTCATCAAATGTACATGTTAGCTTATTTGTAAAAATTATGTTTAATGTATTTTGAGTATTTTCTCGTTTTGGAATTAATTCTGTAATTATTTTATTTAATTCAATTCCGTCATACAGTGTCATTTCTTCTTTATTTGACATGTCTCTGCTTTCTGATTCAATTAAAATATCTTCTATTGATGGAATGTGTTTTTGAAATGGTTTTTTTAAATTAAAAATTCTAGTACTAGCAATTTTTTCATATGTTTTTTTATCTAATTTTTTGAAAATATTTCCCCTTATTTGAATTTCAACCTCAAATGTTTCTATCAGAAATTTCTCAGCTTTTTTAATATTTATTTCTGGAACTGATGACTCATTGTATAATATTATTTTAGAAATTCTCATTAAAAGAATTATATCTTAATTGTTTATCTTTCTAACTCTTTTATTTTTTCAGATGCAATCTCTGCTGCTCTCTTACCTGAATACAACATTGAACCAAATGTTGGTCCCATTCTTGCTAACCCATGAGTTTCAGTAACAGACATTCCTGCTGCAATTAATCCTGGATATACTTCTCCTGTTTTATGAACTACGTGCTCTTCCCCATCATTAACATACATTGGTTCCATTCCTTTCCATTCTGCTAGACCTCTATCTACAAGTCTTTTTACTGCTACAGAATCATGTCCTGATGCATCTATGATCACTTTAGCTTCAAATGCTACTGGATCTACACATGTAATGTTACGTGGTAATGCTGAAACTGGCATCCAGTTGACAACAATTCCTGCAACTCTTCCATTTTTTAATACTAAATCATCAAATTTTGTTAATTGAAGAAATTTGACTCCTGCATCACATGCAGCTCCAATTAATTTTGATACTGCGTGTGGCCCTGGTGTTAAGTATAATCCGTCTTGAACTTTTTTGTATGGAATTCCTAATTCATCCCAAATTTTTTGGGCTGGTTCTCTAACTGTAACTGGATTCATCATATATCCTCCTAACCAATAACCTCCGCCAAGATAGTTGTTTTGTTCAATAACTAAAACTTTGTAACCTAAGTTTGATAATTCTCTACTTGCTGTTAATCCTGCAGGTCCTGCTCCGATAATTATCACATCTGATTCTGCTCTGTCAATTAATACATCATGAAATTCATTTGCTATTGCACGTGTAATTTCAACTTCACGTA
>ERZ1049444.1425-NODE-1425-length-18148-cov-9.285912_pt1 | contig 18148 bp, 17 predicted proteins | sample MGYA00383101_ERZ1049444 | MGnify/ENA primary metagenome ERZ1049444 (study PRJEB29581, sample SAMEA5548371) | metagenome | biome: marine; feature: coastal; material: water | depth 50 m | study: Short-term variability in the microbial, nano- and picoplankton...
GATGTTAAAGATAACGAATTAATTTTACTTGACGTTGAAAATAAACGATTTTTGATTTACGACACTGAAGGTAAATATAAAGGTGAAAGCAAGTTACCCAAAAGATTAAAGTTACGTTCAAAAAATTATTTTAATGGACTTGGTTACACGCTTAACGGATATTATTTTGTTTACATTGATTCAGAAGGTGAGTTTGGTACTTACCATGCATACAAAGTGCTGGACTGACTAATTACTGAGGTTATCTAACAATGCCTCAAGGTTAATTATTATTGAGTCTTGTTCACTTCGTTTTTTATACTCATATTTGTTCTCTGATAACGTTTTATCGCCCACAGTGACTCTGTGAGGTATGCCGATCAAATCAGCTTCACTAAACATTACTCCTGGACGGAGACCTCTGTCGTCTAATAAGACATCAAAGCCTTTTTTAACTAAATCATCATAAAGTTTATCTGCATAGATTCTCACTTCCTTATTTTTATCATATCCAATTGGGGTAATGATTACTTCAAAAGGTGCAATAGATGAAGGAAAGATAATGCCGTTTTCATCATGGCTTTGCTCAATTGTGGCCGCTACAATTCTTGAAACACCAATACCATAACAACCCATAATGACTGGTTGTGATGAACCATCCTCTGCAATAAAGTTTGCAGACATTTTTTCGGAATATTTTGTCCCTAATTGAAAGATATGACCAACTTCAATTCCTCGACATGTTTTAAATTTATCAATATTAGGATTATCTTTTGCTAACTCGATATTTGCAGCATAATCAGAATGTTCATCATAGACAAGAACGTCTTCGCCAGAATCTGCTAAAACATGAAACTCGTGAGATGCGTCACCTCCAATAGCTCCATTATCTGCTGATACAGCTCTAAATTTTAATCCTATCCGATTAAATATGTTCTCATATACTTTAAACATTTTTTGATATGTTTCTTTGAGGCAATCAAAATTTGTATGAAATGAATATGAATCTTTCATTAAAAATTCTCTTGCCCTCATAACGCCAAATCTTGGTCTTATCTCATCTCTAAATTTCATTTGAATTTGGTAAAAATTGATAGGGAGTTGTTTGTAACTATTGATTTCTTTTCTTATAATGTCTGTTATCACTTCCTCATGCGTAGGTCCAAAACAAAACTCTTTCTCATGCCTATCTTTAATTTTTAACATTTGTGGGCCAAACTCTTCCCAACGTTCCGACTCTTTCCATAAGTCAGCGGGCTGAATAGCTGGCATTAATAGCTCTATACAATCTGCCTTATTAAGTTCATCCCTTATGATCATTTCGATTTTTTTTAATACCCTAAAACCTAACGGCATAATTGTATATAAACCTGATCCAAGTAATCGAACCATTCCTGCTCTCACTAACAACTGATGGCTTAAAAGTTCTGCCTCTGCTGGAGATTCTTTTCTTGTTGCAATATAAAATTTTGATGCTCGCATTTGTTAATTATTTCCCTTAAGTTCATCCCTTAATAATGATTGAAAATCATGCCATAACTTTTTCTTCATATCAGGGTTTACCAACATTTCATCTAAAGATGGCAATGATTTAATATTTGCATCTAGATCACTTAACCCCATTGAGTTAATACTCCCCAAAAAGAATATGTGGTGTATTGAATTCTTTTTTAATATTAAATCAATCTCGTCATCTTCTATATTTCTGAGGGATTTTGAATTTTCTGAAATAGAATTTATATAAACATGAACATTTTTAAATAATTCTTTTTCATCAGTTGTTAACTTCTCAAACTCAGGAACTATGATAGACACATTTAATTCTTTAAAAAAATATAAGCCAATATTAAATAAGGCATGCTTAATTTTTTTTGGTCTTGTTTTATTCAACCAAATTGGAAGTAAATTCAGCTCCTCATATGCAAATTTTTTATCTATCATAATCATTTATAAGCTTAACGCCATTAGAATGGCATCTTCATTTCCATTCGAAGTCTTGTAATAATTAGGTCGAATTCCAACCTCATTGAAACCTTTTTGTTCATATAATAGGATAGCATTTTTATTTGATCTCCTAACTTCTAAAAATAGATTCGAAGTTTTTCTTTCTAAGCAATTATTGATTAGGTAGCTTATGATAGCTTTACCAAAACCTTGCCTATGAAGATGTTTACATACAGTGATATTTAAGAGTTCACATTCATCAGCTGCAAAGCATGCAATATAATACCCAATAATCAATTCATCATCTTTTAACACTTGAAATAGATTGCCAGTACTTATTGAGTCAAGAAAATTTCTTTTTGACCATGGTGAAATATGACAATCTGCTTCAATCGAAACAATTTTTTCAATATCACTCAACTCTACATTTTTAAAGTTGGTTTTTTGTTTCTTTGTCTTTAGTATCAACTTTTCTTTCACTAATAGTTTTTGCAACATTATTTCTTATATAAATAGGAGCGGCATTTTTAAGATTGAAATTGTCATCCATTTTTTTTATACCTAATTGAGCAATTGCACCAGCTAAGGGGTATTCATTTTCATCAATTATAATTTTTTGAGCTTGGTATTTCTCACTAAGAATTTTTTTATATTCAAAAACACCTGACCCAACTATAACTCCCTCCTCTAAATCTAGATTAGGCAAATTACATGGCTTAAAAACACCGCAGTCAATAATTGGGATAAACTCACTTTTAATTCTCTTATATGCACTCATATAAACTTCTCCCATCCGAGCATCTACACAAGGGATAACGACAGCTTTATCTACTTTTTTTGCAATAGCCTCTAAATTATTAATTCCTACAATAGGTAAATTATGGGCATATGCAATGCCATATGCCACCCCCGCAGCAATTCTAACTCCTGTAAATGCGCCAGGGCCTGCGCCAAACGTTACGCCATTAAGGCTGCTAAAATTAATGTCATTTTTATCCATTAATTTCTTTAACAAAGGTATGATATTTTCAGAATGTTTTTTATCAGATGAATACGACTCCTCTATTAGAGCATCATTTTTTAACAAAGCGATAGATAAAAGCTGGCTCGAAGTATCGATTGATAAAATATTCATTCTAGCTCCTCCAAAAAATTGATAACGGCAGATTCATTCCTTGTTCTCTTAAAAGAAGGGAGGCTTTTCCAAATCTTAATGCCGTATGACTTTTCAATAATTCTTTTATCACAAATCACCATAACTCCTTTATCTTGATCGTCCCTAATAAGTCTTCCGACGCCTTGCTTGAGTCTAATAATTGCTTCAGGTAATTGCATTGAAATAAATGCATTTATTCCTTCATCAGATAATAATTTAATTTTAGATTCAAATACAGGATCTCCTGGAGATTGAAAGGGTAGCTTATCAATTATAACCAAACTTAATGCCGATCCTCTTACATCGATACCTTCCCAAAAACTTAATGACCCAATTAAAACTGCATTACCATATTGTTTAAATTGTTGTAATAAGTCACTTTTGGGTCCTTCGCCTTGGGTGATTACTGGATAACCAATTTTATTTTTTTTGAGCTCGTCTTTTAATAAAGCTCCAATTTCTTCCATTGATTTTAAGCTTGTGGCCAAAATAAATGCTCTACCTTTTGATGCTTTTATGAGGGGTAATACCTTTTTAACTAAAACTAGATTAAATAATGCATCTTTTGGATCAGGGATTTCTTTTGGCACATATAAGAATGTATTTTCACCGTAATTAAATGGGCTCTGCAAATACTGGGTCATTGCTTTTTCAAGTCCAAGAAGTTTTGTGAAGTGGTCAAAACTTCCATTGATTGATAAAGTTGCCGAAGTAAATATCCACGCGCTATCACTTTTATTTTGAAATTTATTAAATTGTTCAGCGATACTTATTGGCGTTTCGTTAAATTGAATTGTCCTACCAAAAACCTCTAACCAATATATATTATTTTGATTATCTTTTTTCAACCAAGAATTAAATTTAATATTTAGCTCCGTAGATCTTTCGAACAGCTTTTGTAATTCTGCATTCTCCTCGGAATGTCTTGATAAAGTAATTCCTAGTAATGCTAATTTTTCAATTAAAGACGAATAAGTTTCTTTGAAATTTTCATAATCCTGGAGATTGTCTATATTTAATCTAGTCGGCGATGGGCTAATTATTTTCTTCAATACAAGAATGTTTTCTTGTAAATCTTTTGATAACTTATCTAGAACCTTAATAGTGTCTGGGTATTTTTTTAAACCTTGTTGGCAGTCTTGGATTAAGTTAGATATTTGACTAGAAGAAATGAATTGTCCCAAGAAAAAAGATGCGACTAATGGGACTTGATGCGCCTCGTCAAAAATAATAGTATTTGCTTTAGGGAGGATCTCGGATAGCTCTTCATCTTTTAGGGCAAAATCAGCAAAAAATAAATGATGATTTACTATTAGTACCTCTGACTCTAGCGCCTCCTTCCGAGCTTTTACTATAAAGCACTCTTTATAAAATTCACAATCTTGGCCTAAACAATTTTCTTTTGTCGAAGTGACCATTGGCCATATAGTTGAAGTCTCTGGTATTTGGCTGATTTCAGACACTTCCCCTGAATCGGTATTGTCTGAAAAAGCCTTTATCAAATGCAAATGTTTAGCGTCCTCTTTGTTAAAAAACATGCCTTCCTGATTTGTATTTTCCATCCTCAGTTTACAAATATAGTTTCCTCTGCCCTTAAGGATATTAACCTTCACTGAGATTTTTAGGGCTTCTCTTATTTTGGGAATATCGTTAAAAAAAAGTTGGTCTTGTAAGTTCTTCGTGGCAGTTGAAATAATAACCCTTCCTCCCTTTAAAAGTGCAGGATATAAATATGCAAAGGTTTTACCAACCCCTGTTCCAGCCTCTACGACTAACGACGCTTTATCTTTAATCGACTCATTAATGGATTTTGCCATTTCAACTTGTTCAGCCCTTAGTTGATAATTTTCGAGGCAATCGCTTAATGGTCCATTGGGACTAAAAAAATCGTCAATTGTAGAATTTTGATTGGCAGGCATAGTTTTTAAGGTTAACTCGCATGGAACTTAATTTCATAAATATATGTCTACTTAATATATAGAGAATTATTTTTTTATAAAGTAGTTATGCATTAATATGTTAGTAATTCTTAGTTATTTTTTTAAAAAACAAAAAAGGTTTATTTAGATGCGTTCAAAATTTGAAAAGTTTTCGCTTGTAATTAGTGGTGCAATTATTGGTATTTTATTTACTTTTAATTTCCCTGTATTTGCTGACAAGAATAACCCAAATAATTTACCAATTGATAAGCTTAGAACTTTTGCAGAAGTATTCGGTAAAATTAAAACAGATTATGTAGATCAAATTGGAGATCCAAAGCTTCTCGACGAAGCTCTCAAAGGGATGATGTCTGGTTTGGATCCACATTCTGTTTATCTCGATAAAGATAAATATAAAGATTTATCACAAGGTACTGCAGGTGAATTTGGTGGACTAGGCATCGAAGTTGGGATGAAAGATGGTTTTGTAGAAGTAATTACGCCTATTGAGGATACACCAGCTTACAATGCCGGATTAAAAAGCGGCGATTTAATTATTAAACTTGATGATACCTTAGTTAAAGGGCTCACTCTAAACGATGCCGTCAAATTAATGAGAGGTAAGCCAGGTACTTCAATCGATATTAGAGTTCTTCGTGATGATGTTGTAGATCCAATTGATATCAAAATTACTCGTGCCCAAATTAAAACTAAAAGTGTTAAAGCTAAACTGATCGAACCAGATTACGCATATTTGAGAGTAACTCAGTTTCAAGATAGGACAGGTGAAGATTTAGCAAAAGCAATTAAAAAATTAAGGGCTGAGAATAAACATGCTTTTAATGGAATTATATTAGATATGAGAAATAATCCTGGTGGCTTATTGACGCAAGCGGTATCTGTTTCGGCTGCTTTCCTTGATGATGATGAGTTAGTTGTGTATACCGAAGGAAGAGCGCCTGATTCTAAAATGCGCTTAACAACAGCCCCTGAAAATTTCATTAGGTCTGGAGGAGATTTTGAAAAAAATAATTACATAAAATCACTACCTAAAGATATTAAAGACGTTCCTATGGTAGTAATCATTAATAATGGTTCTGCTTCAGCGGCTGAAATAGTAACAGGTGCACTGAAGGACCACAAAAGAGCGACTATATTAGGTACACGAAGTTTTGGTAAGGGTTCAGTCCAAAGTATCCTACCAATGATGAATGGATCAGCGATTAAATTAACTACAGCTAGATACTTTACGCCAAATGGAACATCTATCCAAGGTAAGGGAATCGAACCAGATATTACAGTTAAAGATGGTACAGAATCCCTAGCTTATCGCGAGGAAGATATCCCTGACAGCCTTTCTAACCCACAGGATAAAAGTAAGAAAGAAGATAAACCATTAACAAATGGGCCAACACCTGAACAAAAGGAAGCGCTTAAGAATTTCAAACCCATTAAGTTTGGTACAGATGAAGATATCCAATATGTTGAAGCACTTAAGATACTTAAAGGAATGGGTGATCAAGCTGCAATTTTAAAAAATTAATAGTAAATGTACATCGATAAATTTATTGAAGAAATTGAGATAGGGTTAAAAATATTATTTAGTCCTAGCTTATCGAATAGACCTAGGCCTGATAAAAAAATCTCAAATAAAATAAATCTAAGCTCTGCGATTAAGAAAAAAAATGCGAAATTAATGAGAGTTAATCATTCTGGAGAAATTTGTGCTCAAGCTCTTTATAGGGGGCAGTTACTCTTTAATGAAGATAAAAAGATTGAAAAAAGTTTACAAAAAGCAGCTGGTGAAGAAATTGATCACCTTGCTTGGTGTGAAGAAAGAATTGGTGAGTTAAACGGAAAAACTAGCTTGCTAAATCCTATTCTTTATATAGGGTCCATAGGAATAGGTGGTATTGCGAGCATCATCGATAAAAAATATAACTTAGGATTTTTAGCTGAAACAGAAAAACAGGTTTCCTCTCATCTTGATAAGCATCTTACTAAACTATCTAAAAACGATGTTAAGACAAAAAAAATATTGGAACAGATGAAATTCGATGAGCAACAACATGAAATTGCTGCAAAGGAATTAGGTGCCGCCGAACTTCCAAAACCAATAAAAAAAGCTATGGGTATTACATCAAAAATAATGACTACCCTCACCTACAAGATTTAATTTTAATGTCACAATTATTTAAAGATGTCTTAAATACTCTCCCAGATATTGACCATGTCATTAAAATTAAACTTTACGACACAAATGGTAATTTTGTCGATGACATTGAAAATTTGCAAGGGACTCAAGGGTCCCTGAAGGTATATTTTTATTTATATAAAAATTTTAAAGAAATAAACCTTGAAGCAGCTCAAAAAGGCTTAGAACTCTTTTCGGAACATACAGCTGAGGCAAAAAACCATCCTGGCAATCATCCAAATATTGATCGTTTAATTGATATTTTGCGAACTAACAACATTCTTAGAATTGAAACTATTCTTCGCTAATTACAAAGTCATGGGTTATTTTCACGCTTTTGCCTAACATAATTGAAGCCGAACAATATTTATTAGCTGATAACTCAATTGCTCTTTTTACGGCTTTTTCTTGAAGATCAATACCTTTAATTAAAAAATGAATATGGATGCTTGTGAATACTTTTGGTACTTCATCTGCTCTTATCGCGTCAATTTCAGCAATACATCCGGTTATTTGCTGCCTTGATCTTTTTAAAATAGTGACAACATCGAATGAGGTACACCCGCCCATCCCAATAAGCATCATCTCCATGGGTCTCATGCCCAAACCCTTCCCTCCGAGTTCTTTGGGGCCATCCAATATAACTTCATGTCCAGATTCAGAGCTGCCTTTAAAGCTTACATCCTGCATCCATTTTATTTTAGTTTTCAATCCTACTGAATCTCAACTAATTCAACTTCAAAAATAAGATCTGAATTTGGTGGAATGACATCTCCCGCACCCCTTGAACCATAACCCATACTTGATGGAATAATAATTGTTCGACTTCCACCAACTTGCATTCCACTAACACCACTGTCCCATCCCTTAATCACTTGACCAACTCCAAGAACAAAATTAAATGGCTCTCTTCTGTCAACTGAACTATCAAACTTAGTGGTTTTTTCACCATTCTCATAAAGCCAACCTGTATAATGAACAGTCACTGTAAGGCCTTTTTCAGCCTCACGGCCATCACCAACTTTGTTATCTATAATAATTAACTCTGTAATTCCTTTGTCTTGCATTTTACTTTTCTCCTCGTTAACAAGTTCTATTGCATATGATAGTGAAGTGCAGCTTAACATCGCAATTAATATCAATATATTTTTTATCATTTTCTTTATTCCTTGAATAAACATTTTAAATCGGTTCGAATGCTAAATTAATTAATTCATTTTGGAAGTTATAAGATTTGTTTGCTTCTTTATCGTTCATTAAAAAAATTAATATTTTTTTATTTTTATCTTTATCAACGAAATACCCTGCAATTGCCCTGACGTTTTTTAATGAGCCTGTCTTGAAGTGACCATTTTTTTTGACCTTAGAAAACGGCATTTTCTTTTCCAATGTGCCATCTTCATTTAGAACCGAGAGGGAGGATAGCATTTCCGGCATATAGGGGTGTTCATAAATTTTATCCATTATCTCCAAAAGAGTGTTAGCATTAATATACGTCTTTCTTGATAACCCGGCCCCGTTCTCAACAAAAATATTATCATTAGCAATACCCTGATTGCCCAACCAATCTAAAACAAAATGATTCACATCATCTTCTGTGACTTGCTTCTTTAAATCTTCTGCTATTACAGTTAACATTAAGTTCCTTGCCATTAAGTTAAGACTATACTTGTTCATGTCAAGAATAAGAACACCAAGTGGTCTTGATAAATGACTTGCAATCAACTTACCTTCAAGCCTTTCATTATTATTTACCCAATAACCCCCTGAAAAATTACCCCCATTTTGAACCCATAGATATTTAAAAACTTCATAAAAATATCTACCATTGTCAATGACAGATAAATCAATTTCTTTATTAGAGCATTTCTTACTCAAGTGACCTTGAAAAATTATCATTTCTTCTTGAATACTATTGGCTTTTTGATAATCTAATGCCTGCTTCCATGAGACACAATTTTTCTGACTTAAACGTAAGTTATTTTTTATCTTTAAATATTTTAAATCTGGTTTAGCTTCAATCTTAACGTTATTTTTTTGTGGTTTAAATTTAAAATTTATCGTATTTGATTGAATCGAAATTGCATTTGGTAAAACATTATAAGCTCGCATTGGATCATCATCAAAATCAATTGAGTTAGGAATTTTACCGAAATAACTTTTATTTAAAATTAAATTTCCCTCTATTTTTTTTATCCCTTTTTTTTGTATCTCTCTTATTAAAGATTCTAGATTATCAGTTGAAAAACTAGCATCCCCCCTGCCAACAAAAATTAAATCCCCCTCAAGAGTGTCATCGTTTAACTGACCTGTATAGTAAAAGTCAGACCTCCATTTATAATTCGGTCCTAATTTATCCAGTGCAATAAATGATGTAATTATTTTTGTAAGTGAGGCTGGATTAAAATTTTTACTGCCATTGTAGATAATTGCTTTTTTTTGGGGGTTAGTTAGATTTTTTACAGCAAAACTGTAACTATCTTTTTTAAAATTATATTTATTTATTAATGACTTGAATGGCTGTGGCACTTCCGCAGAAACAGAAACAGAAACAACAACACACAATAAAAAAAATATTTTCATGGTTATTTTTCTATATGATTGCATTCAAAATTGCCTCACGAGTTATCTTTATCATTTCTTTAGCCTCAGACTCTTTGATGCAGTATGGAGGCATAAAGTAAATAGTATTATCTATGGGTCGAATTAATACGCCCTTATTTAAAGAAAACTCAACTACCTTTTCTATTGAAATTTTCGAATCTAACTCAAATGCCCAAATCATTCCAATATTCCTGAGGTCACTTATTGGAAGATCTTCCAGAGATGAAAATAACCGATTTATTTTTTTTGACAATATGAGGTTTTTTTTCAAAACATTATCAGACTCAAAAATAGATAAAGTTCCCAATGCTGCACTACATGCTAATGGATTTCCTGTATAGCTATGCGAATGTAGGAATCCCTTTTTAATATCATCATCATAGAATGCATTGTAGACTTTATCTGAGGTCAAGGTGACGGACATTGGAAGATACCCACCCGTCAAGCCTTTAGATAAACATACAAAATCTGGTGTAATTTTTGCATGCTGATGAGCAAACATTTTACCTGTTCGTCCAAATCCTACAGCAATTTCATCAGCAATAAGATGTACTTCATACTGGTTACATAATTCTCTTACTCTTTCAAGAAACCTGGCATCGTAAATACCCATACCCGAAGCACATTGCACCATAGGCTCTATGATAATACTTGCTGTCACTTGGTGATTTTTTTCAAAAATTTTTTTTAATTTTTTTAATTTCTCATCTAGAAACTCATCTAATGATTGATTATTTTTTTTTAACCTCAAGTCTGGTGAGTCTGTCTTTATATAATTTTTTATTAAAGATCCATAATGTGTTCTAAAAATTGGAACATCAGTGACTGCAAGTGCTCCAAGTGTTTCGCCATGATAACTATTTTCTAGGTAAATATATTTATTCTTTGAAGAAAAACCTGTTTGACTCCAATAATGAGAACTCATTTTTAATGCAATTTCTACTGCATTTGCTCCATCGCTCCCATAAGAGCAATGACCCAGATTAGTCAATTTACTTAATTTTTCTGATAACTCTATAACTGGTGAATGAGTTAGGCCGGCTAACATTGAATGTTCAAGCGTATTTAGTTGCCTAGAAATATATTTTTTTATTATTTTATTGTTATGCCCAAATAAATTTACCCACCAAGAGCTAGTAACATCAAGATATTTTTTTCCATCAAAATCATACAGCCAAACTCCCTTTCCTCTTTCAATCGGTATCAGAGGAAAATTTTCATGATGCTTCATTTGCGTGCAAGGATGCCAAACAGACTTAATACTTCTTTTTATATATTCTTTATTTTTCATAAAAGCCTATGGCGCTGGATTCATTACCTCAAGATGAATACTATCTATTTCTTGAATTAACTCGTCATCAATAATATCTAACTCATAAGCTGAAATATTTTGCTTAAGCTGATTAATATTTGTTGCTCCAATAACTGTACTAGTCACAAACCATTGAGAGTAGACAAAATTTAATGCTAAGTCGGTTAAGTTTAAGTTTCTTTTTTTCGCTAATGAGGCGTATTTTTCTATGGCCTTATTTACACCTGTTCTATTGTATCTTCTAGCATAACCAGGAAACAGATTTACACGCCCATTCGCCTTCGAATCTTTTAGATATTTCCCACTAAGGTGACCAAAGGCTAATGGTGAATATGAGAAAAATGACAAATTTTCTCTAAAAAATATTTCCGTCATACCTAACTCAACCATTCTATTTAATAAACTATAGCTATTTTGTAAATTACAAACCAGAGGCAAATCTTTAATTTTTGCAATCCTTATAAATTCCATTACACCCCAGGGCCACTCGTTAGATAATGCAAAATATCTCACCTTTCCAGTTTTAATAAGATTATCAATACTCATTAACTGTTCCTCAATAGAGACCCAATTAATTTTTTTTTCATCTGCATAGTCGTCTTTTGGATTAAATTTATATTGACCAAACATGGGCACATTTCTTTCGGGCCAATGAAGATATAAAAGATCAATATAGTCCGTCTTTAGTCTTTTCAAAGAACAATTAACCGCTTCGTTAATATTTTTTTGATCCATTGATTTAGGCCCTCCCCTAATCCAATCAATAGATCTCCTAGGGCCCGCTATTTTTGTAGAAATAACAAAATCTTCTCTTTTTTGACCTTTAAGCCAATTTCCAATAATTTTTTCTGTTAAATTACATGTTTCTGCTTTTGGTGGAACTGGATACATCTCAGCAACATCTATACTGTTAATTCCTTTTGATACTGCATAGTCGAGTTGCTTAAAAGCGTCGTTTTGCGTATTTTGATCACCAAAAGTCATCGTGCCAAGTGTGATTGGTGATACTTTAAGATCGGTTTGACCTACATTTCTGTAACTATTTTTTGTAAACATAAGCTTTAAATTATAAATAAATTTAATGAAAACTTGAAATTTATAGTATTCATCCCTATTATTAGCACTCTAATAAATAGAGTGCTAGTTTTAGTCATAGACTAACCCTAAAATAAAATTTTAACAAAGAATACACAACTAGGAGAACTTATATATGAAAATTCGTCCTTTACACGATCGCTTAATAGTAAGGCGAAAAGAAGAAGAACGTACCACTGCATCAGGAATTGTAATTCCAGAAAGTGCGTCAGCTGAAAAACCTGATCAAGGAGTTATTGAAGCAGTTGGAAACGGGAAATTACTTGAAGACGGTAACGTCAGGAAACTAGACGTAAAAATTGGTGATAAAGTACTTTTCGGTAAATACGCTGGGCAAGCCGTAACAGTTGATGGTGATGAGCTCCTTGTTATGAAAGAAGAAGACGTAATGGGAATCATTGAGTAAAAAATTTAAATAAATATACAAATTTGGAGAAAATATAAATGGCAGCTAAAGATGTAAGATTTGGTGACGAGGTTCGCCAAAAAATGGTAGTAGGTGTAAACACACTTGCAAATGCAGTTAAAGTAACACTTGGGCCTAAAGGTAAAAATGTAGTGCTTGAAAGGTCATTCGGTGCCCCAACAATTACAAAGGATGGAGTCTCTGTAGCTAAAGAAATTGAGTTGCAAGACAAATTTGAAAATATGGGTGCTCAAATGGTAAAAGAAGTAGCATCAAAAACATCAGATAATGCCGGTGATGGAACCACAACAGCTACAGTTCTCGCTCAAGCAATTATCCGAGAAGGAATGAAATCTGTTGCTGCAGGGATGAATCCAATGGATTTAAAAAGAGGAATAGATAAGGCAGTAGAAGCAGGAGTTAGTGAACTTCATAAACTAAGTAAACCTTGTAATACAAGCAAAGAAATAACTCAGGTCGGTTCTATTTCTGCTAATTCAGATGAATCAGTTGGTAAGATAATCGCTGACGCAATGGATAAAGTCGGTAAAGAAGGTGTAATCACGGTTGAGGATGGATCCGGCCTATCTAACGAATTAGATGTAGTAGAGGGTATGCAATTTGATAGAGGTTATTTATCGCCTTATTTCATTAACAACAATGAAAAACAAATCGCACTTCTCGAAGATCCTTATATTCTTTTGCATGATAAAAAAATATCAAGTATTAAAGACTTATTACCCGTTCTAGAGCAGGTTGCAAAGGCAAGCAAACCACTTTTAATTATTGCTGAAGAGCTTGAAGGTGAAGCCCTTGCTACGTTAGTGGTGAATAATATTCGTGGCACTATCAAGGCTGTAGCTGTCAAAGCACCCGGTTTTGGAGATAGAAGAAAAGCTATGCTTGAAGATATCGCAATTCTAACTGGAGGTACAGTGATCTCAGATGAGGTTGGCTTAACTCTTGAAGGCGTTAAGATTGAAGACCTTGGACAAGCAAAGAAAATTGAGGTAGGTAAGGAAGACACTATTATTATTGATGGGGCAGCATCAGTTGCTAATATCAAATCGCGAATTGATTTGATTAAAGTTCAAATGGAAGAATCTACAAGTGATTATGATAAAGAGAAGCTTCAAGAGCGTGTAGCTAAGCTTTCAGGAGGAGTTGCTGTCATTAAGGTTGGTGCTACTACTGAAATTGAAATGAAAGAGAAGAAAGCACGAGTTGAAGATGCATTACATTCTACCAGAGCAGCTGTTGAAGAAGGAATTGTTGCTGGTGGAGGTGTTGCTCTAATTAGAGTGAAAGAGGCTATTAGCAAAGTTAAGGGAAGTAATTCTGATCAAGAGGCTGGCATCAATATAGTTCTTAGAGCTATTGAAGACCCTTTGAGACAAATTGTTTCAAATGCTGGTATAGAGTCTTCAGTTGTTGTCAATAATGTAATTTCTGGAAAAGGTAATTACGGATTTAATGCAGCTAACGAGACATATGGTGACATGGTTGAGATGGGCGTTCTAGATCCAACAAAAGTAACTAGGTCAGCACTACAAAATGCTGCTTCTGTTGCTGGGCTCATGTTAACGACAGAATGTATGATTGCCGATTCGCCAAAAGAAGAAGCTCCTGCAGCTGGTGCCCCAGATATGGGTGGCATGGGTGGCATGGGTGGCATGGGTGGTATGGGTGGTATGGGTGGTATGATGTAATTCTAGAAATACCATGTTGAAATAAATTAAAAGGCCTCCTAATCGAGGTCTTTTTTTATAAAAAATACCAAAAAACTACTAACAAAAAAAAATTACTGTAGCATGTGTTTTTATGAATTTAACAACAATATCTAAAGCTATTTATTCAGATTTAAATGAAAGACAAATGGAAGCCGTCATGCTTCAAAGCCAATCAGCACTTGTACTTGCCGGTGCTGGCAGTGGTAAAACAAGGGTTCTGACATCTAGAATTTCTTGGTTAATTGAAAATCAACTAGCAAGCCCAGGAGCCATTCTCGCTGTTACGTTCACTAACAAAGCGGCAAAGGAAATGCTGACTAGGATTTCGACTCAACTACCGATTAATATAAGAGGAATGTGGGTGGGTACATTTCACGGATTGTGCAATCGTTTTTTACGTAAGCATCACGTGGATGCCAATTTACCTGAAACCTTCCAAATTCTTGATAGTGCAGATCAAAAATCAGCGATTAAAAGAGTAATGAAGGCTATAGGTATTGATGAAGACTTAATTTCCTCAAAAGAGGCGATGTACTTTATTAATAACAATAAAGAGGAAGGTATTCGATCCCAACAGTTTAAAGCCTATGATGATGTATCTAAAAAACTCAATTCTATTTATGCAGCCTACGATGATCAATGTCAGAAAGAAGGTGTAGTTGATTTTGCAGAACTTATGTTGCGCTGCCTTGAATTATTCCAAAAAAATTCAACTATCCGCCAACACTACCAGGAAATTTTTAAGCATATCCTTGTAGATGAATTTCAAGATACTAGTCGCTTACAGTATGAATGGCTGAAAATGCTCACCTCCCCAGAAAGCTTTATTTTTGCAGTGGGGGACGATGATCAATCAATTTATGGGTTTAGAGGTGCAAGACCTGGAAACATGAAAGATCTTCAGAAAGACTTTAATATCAAAAATGTAATTAAACTGGAACAGAATTATCGGTCTAAAAATAATATCCTTAATGCTGCCAACTCAATTATCGAAAATAATAATGATCGATTAGGTAAAAATTTATGGACTGCTTCTGGGGATGGAGATTTAATTAAACAATATATAGCATTAGATGATCGATTAGAAACAGCTTATATTTTAGATGAGATTAAAATGCGTCACCGTGCAGGCACTGATTACAACCAGATAGCTATTCTTTATAGGAATAATGCACAATCAAGAGTTATTGAAATGGCCATGGTCTCTAATAATATCCCCTACAGAGTTTACGGGGGTTTAAGGTTCTTTGAAAGAGCCGAGATAAAAAGTTCTCTTGCGTACCTTAGGCTTATTAATAATAAGAAGGATGATAATGCCTTTATGAGAATTGTAAATTTTCCAACTCGAGGCATCGGTGCACGAGCTATTGAACAAATGCAAGACCATGCAAAAAAGAATGAATGTTCTTTGTGGGAAGGCGCGAAAATTTTTATTTCTGAAAGTAAAAACCTAAAAGTATCTGCATTTATGCAATTAATTCAAAGTATTGAAGATCAAGTTCATGGAACAAATATTGACGAATCAATTGATATAATTAACTCCCATTCTGGTCTAAAAGATCATTACCTTAAAGATAAAGATGGTAGCTCACGTGTAGAAAATCTGAATGAACTTGTTTCTGCAGCAAAATCATTTCTCAATGAAGATAGAGATGGTGTCTCCGAGGAAGAACCAAACAAAAAAAAATCACTGGCTTTAGCTGAATTCCTTGATTTCACCTCTCTTGAAAGTGGTGAATTACAAGCTGCAGCAAGTGAAGATGCTTTACAACTCATGACCATTCATTCTTCTAAAGGACTTGAGTTTGATACAGTATTTATCACTGGTTTAGAAGATGGACTCTGCCCACATGAGAGAAGTTTGAATGAAAATAATGGATTAGAAGAAGAGCGAAGATTGATGTACGTCGCCATCACTAGAGCAAAAAATATACTACATCTTACCTTGTCTCAATCTCGTATGACCTACGGACAACCAACCTATAATCTTCCTTCAAGGTTTCTTGATGAAATTCCAGAATCATTAATAAAAAAAATAAATGTGCCAATTAACAATAGAAATTCTATTGGAACCTCATATCATAATAATTCAGCAAGCCCACTCAAAACATCGAGCAAACAAGTCTCTAATAACCAATATGAGATTAAAATTGGTTCTATGGTCAAGCACGATAAATTTGGAGGGGGAACAGTTATAGGCTACGAAGGAAATGAAAATGATCTCCGAATAGAAATCAAATTTCAAAATCATGGAATTAAAATGTTAGCGATGGAGTATGCAAAGCTAACCAAAGTGTAACTATTTAGTTATTGATTTATATACATCCTTATAGGTTATATATTGAAAAGAAAATAATGTTGAAATGTAAGCTGCTAAGACCAACATGCATAAGAATATCAGGACGTAAGACATCAGAATATTTTCACTTGATCCAAGTATTGTAAACACCATGATCATTAAAAAAATTACCGAGATAAAGCCTCCCAGTAAAATCAGCCAAGAAAGTGTAATAGGCATAATTGAGAGCAATACACCCGCAAAGCTTGATTTTATAGCTTTTATCAACCCAAAATTATGGTAGGCAATTAAGATAGGTGAAAACCACGTTGCCATGAGAATGGGTATAGCTAAAACCATAAACTTTACAAGGATGCTGACTAGGTTATTAGAAATGTCTTCACTTATCTCAGGTTCACTTGCAGCAGCCAAAATATTTTTTATGTCTGGGCTCAAAACTAAAGAGATTAATAATGAATAAAATAAACAAATTACACCAAGATAAATAAGCAATCTCATATTTTCCTTATTAATCTTTAGCAAAGCTTTAAAATTTGTTTCTTTTTTATCTTGACTCAATCTAAAGAAGTTTATAAAAATCATAGTTGAAATAGGCCAAGCGATGATTAAAAATGGACTTATAAAACTTAAACCAGGAATACTTGGAACAAGAAGATAAGCAAAAATATAAGCACTACCTAAAAGCATGGTTACTTTAAAATTTAACTTAGATAATAATATACTCTGAGTAACCCAATGATGTGCCTTGTTAAGTGTTCTTTTCAAAACCTATACTCCGTAACTTGTCTATCGATTAATATATTTTTAAATTGATCAGGGTTCTTTATGGCAAGAATTTCAGCACTAGGGTTGCTATGGATATGCTCTAGCCTAGAAATATAAAATCTAAGTGCAGCCCACCTAAGCGCTATAGGCATATAAACTCTCTCTTCTTTATCAAGATTCCTTTCAGTCTCATAGCCTTCAATGAACTGTTTTAGTTTATTTTTATTAATTGCTCCATCAACATCAATACACCAGTCATTCACCGCAATAGCGATATCAAAAACTAGGACTTCATCGCAAGCATAATAAAAGTCTATAAAACTTGGTCTTCTATCATTTAAAAATAAAACATTATCTCTAAATAAATCTCCATGGATTTTACTTTTTGGTAAATCACTAACATTATGATGACTTAAGAAATCTATTTCTAATTCAATCATATTTTTTTCAATTGATGTTAATTTTGATTTCATACCAACATACTTATCTTCAATCCATTCTATCCCTCTATCATTTTTTCTTTTTTCTGAAAAAGATTTTGTTATGTTATGCATTTTTGCAAGCGCTTTTCCAACAACAAAGCAATGTAATTCATTTATTTCTTCAACTTCTGAGCCGTTTAAAAAAGAAACTAATAACGCTGGCTTACCCTTGAGTAAATTAATAGATTTTTTTTTATTATTTGAAATAGGGTTGGGGCAATCTATATTATGGCCTGATAAAAATGTCATTAAATTAATAAAAA
>ERZ1049444.1429-NODE-1429-length-18115-cov-6.228793_pt1 | contig 18115 bp, 18 predicted proteins | sample MGYA00383101_ERZ1049444 | MGnify/ENA primary metagenome ERZ1049444 (study PRJEB29581, sample SAMEA5548371) | metagenome | biome: marine; feature: coastal; material: water | depth 50 m | study: Short-term variability in the microbial, nano- and picoplankton...
GAGTTCCGTACGGAACTTTGCTGTGTGTCTCGGATAAACCGCTTCACGGTGAGTTGAAACTGCCGGGAATGGCGAGCGACTTCTATAAGACGCAAGTTTCGCGACATTTGATGATCGGAATTCGCGCTATGGAAAATCTTCGTGAAATGCCACTCGAGCGGATTCACAGCCGGAAATTACGGAGTTTTGAGGAAACAGCCTTTCTTTAAAGGCCAAAATGTCCATTTTGCATGCCTTTTTTGGCATTTATTGAGCGCAAATTATTGTGTTTCATCGCTACATACAGTTAACTACGCCAGAGTAGGCCCAACAGGGGCAGTGTAAGGAGCAGAATAAATGGCAAAACCCATGACAAAAACCCAACTCGTTGCCGCGCTGGCCGAGGAAATGGATTCCGATAAGAAATCAGCAAGCAGCGCGCTTGATGCTGTAATTGCGATCATCACTCGCGAAGTTTCCGGCGGCGGCGCCGTTACTCTTCCAGGTGTTGGCAAGATTTACTGCCGCGAGCGTCCAGAGCGTATGGTTCGCAACCCAGCAACGGGTGAGCAGATCAAGAAAGACGCGGACAAGGTTGTGAAAATGACCATCGCGAAGGCACTGAAAGACAGCGTTAACGGCTGATCTTGAAGTCCAGTTAGAATTAAGAAAGGGTCGCTTTAAGCGGCCCTTTTTGATTCCGGAGGCAACATGGATTTTCGCGCCATAGGAATGGGGCTTTTGTTTTCCTTCATTTGGTCCAGTGCCTTTACCTCGGCACGGATCATTGTGGCTGATGCTTCACCTGTTGCCTCCCTCGCTCTGCGCTTTTTGGTCTCTGGCCTAATTGGCGTTGGTCTCGCCAAAGCGCTCGGGCAAACGTGGAATCTGACCCGCGATCAATGGCGCGCGACGTTCGTGTTTGGCCTTTGTCAAAATGCTTTGTATTTGGGTCTGAACTTCGTTGCGATGCAGTGGATTGAGGCGTCACTTGCTTCGATCATCGCATCCTCTATGCCACTGATGGTCGCCTTTGCTGGGTGGACCTTGTTTCGCGAAAAGCTTTCCCCGCTAGGTATTATTGGGATGGCCGCTGGCTTTACCGGCGTGATCTTGATTATGGGTACGCGCCTTGGCGGAGGCGTTGATGCTCTCGGGGTCGGTTTGTGCATCATTGCAGCCATTGCTTTGACCATTGCGACGATGATTATGCGTGGCGCTTCGTCTGGTGGAAATGTTCTGATGGTGGTCGGGCTTCAAATGCTCGTCGGGTCTGCAATTCTGGCCGTTTGTGCCGTTCTGTTCGAAGACATTCATGCCACGATCACTTTGCCGCTGGTTTTGGCATTCACCTATACAACCTTGGCACCGGGTTTGTTGGCAACTTGGATCTGGTTCAAATTGGTTCAAAGGATTGGGGCGGTTCAGGCAGCGACTTTCCATTTTCTTAACCCGTTTTTTGGTGTCGCGGTTGCTGCCGTCATTCTGGGCGAGGCGCTGGGGTTGATCGACATCTTGGGTGTCATCATCATCACGTTGGGCATTCTGGCCGTTCAGCTTTCGAAACAAAAACCCACGCAGAGTTGATTGCCTGTCAGTCGAGTCGGTCGTGACACATTCCAAATTCCAGCTATGTTCACGACATGGAAATCGTGTTCGCTTATCTTGCTGGTCTTCTGACCCTTATTAACCCCTGTGTGCTACCGGTTTTGCCGGTGGTGCTGGCAGGCGCGCTGCAGGCTGACCGATTAGGGCCATTGGTCTTGGCTGCCGGGATGAGCATTTCATTCGTCCTTCTTGGCGTTGGTGTGACCGCATTTGGCTACAGTATTGGGTTAACACCGGACCGCGTTGCCAGCGGTGGTGCCATTTTGATGGCTCTGTTCGGGGTTATGCTGCTTGTCCCTGCCGCACGGGAACGATTTTCGCTTGCGACTGCTGGCATTGCATCTGGCGCTGACGGCGCGCTTTCGGGCGTGGACCAGTCAAAGCTTCGCGGTCAATTCGTTGGCGGCTTGCTGCTTGGTGCCGTTTGGAGCCCGTGTGTTGGGCCTACCCTAGGCGGCGCCATAGCCCTTGCCAGCCAAGGCGAAGGATTGGGTCACGCAACACTCATCATGATCGGTTTTGCAATGGGCGTTTCGACCCTAATCCTGGGGATTGGCTATGGCGCGCGCGGGATATTGCAGCGCAACCGCGCCACCATGATGCGCGTCGCCCAAGCAGCAACCAAGGTTATGGGTGTGATCTTTTTACTCGTCGGATTGGCACTGTTCTTCCGGCTTCACCACATTGCCGAGGCTTATCTGCTTGAGATAATGCCGCTTTGGCTGCTCGATTTATCCGTTGCTATTTGATCTGAAAGGACACCCGATGAAACGTCGTGAATTTCTCAAAACCACAGCCTTGCTGGCCCTAATGCCGGTGGCAGCGATCGCCGCTGACGAAGACTGGACGCACTATCGCCCCGGCGTGGTGGATGCGTTGTTGAAGGATGGCAAAACTGTCTTCCTCGATTTTTCAGCCGTTTGGTGTGGCACGTGCAAAGCGCAGGAACGCCGGATCACACAATTGATGAGCGAAAACGCGGCTTATGCTGAAAACGTGGTGTTCGTTCGCGTGGACTGGGATGCCTATAGCAATGCCGCCATCACCTTTGATCTAGAAATTCCACGGCGCTCCACTCTTGTCGTTTTGAAGGGCGACGAGGAGCTTGGAAGGATCGTTGCAGGCACGCGTCGAGAAGACATTAAGGCGCTGATGGATACCGCCTTGGCAGCGGCAACGGCTTAACCGATTTTGCCTTGGTTCTCGCCCACCTGACCGCGGTTCAGCAACAGGTGGTCGAGGATCACGCAAGCCATCATTGCCTCACCGACAGGGACGGCACGGATACCGACGCAGGGGTCATGACGGCCTTTGGTGATGATTTCGGTGTTTTCGCCTGATTTAGTGACTGTTTTGCGGGTCTTGAGGATTGAGCTGGTAGGCTTTACTGCAAAGCGTACGACCAAATCCTGTCCGGTCGAGATGCCGCCAAGAATGCCGCCCGCATGGTTGGATGAATAAACCGGCTGGCCGTCTTCACCCATGTAAATCTCATCTGCGTTTTCTTCACCTGTTAGGCAAGCAGCGTCCATGCCTTCGCCGATTTCAACGGCTTTCACAGCATTGATGCTCATCATCGCCGATGCCAAATCAATGTCTAACTTGCCATAAACAGGTGCTCCAAGGCCCGCAGGCACGCCTTTGGCTACAAGCTCAACCACAGCGCCAACCGAGTTACCGGTCTTGCGCAGACCATCGAGATAATCTGCCCATTCCCCCGCCGAGACCGCGTCAGGAGTCCAAAACGGGTTCTGATCAATCTGATCCCAATCGAACCGCGCGCGGTCAATCTTATGTGGGCCAATTTGGGTCATGTAGCCTTTGATTTCGATATTCGGCACCAAAGCCTTAATCGCTTCGCGCGCCAAACCGCCAGCAGCGACCCGCGCGGCTGTTTCGCGGGCGGACGAACGCCCGCCGCCGCGATAGTCGCGGATACCGTATTTCTGCCAGTAGGTGATGTCGGCATGGCCAGGGCGGAATTTCTCGGCAATGTCGCCGTAGTCCTTGGATCGCTGGTCGGTGTTTTCGATCATCAGCTGAACAGGCGTACCAGTGGTTTTGCCCTCGAACACACCCGACATGATTTTCACCGCATCGGGTTCACGCCGCTGGGTCGTGTACTTGTTCTGACCCGGTTTGCGCTTATCAAGCCACTGCTGAATCATAGCTTCATTGATCTCAACCCCAGGAGGGCAGCCGTCGACCGTCGCGCCCAATGCGGGCCCGTGGCTTTCACCCCAAGTGGTGACGCGGAACAAGTGACCGAAGCTGTTCATGCTCATGAAGGCTCTCCTTTGATAAACCATCTAAAGGCAGGGGCTTATGGTCTCAAGCGATTTTCCTTGAACAGTGCGGGTTCCAGCGCTACTTGGGCCCTACCTCGGGGGGCCAATTGGCTGAGATGCAGAGATGTGTACCCGTTGAACCTGAACCGGTTAACGCCGGCGGAGGGAAGGTCTGGAAATCTCCAATCTTGCCTCTCGTCGCATTTGTAGGAGATTGCCATGAAGGCCTCTTTGTTTGCAGCGGGAATAATTGCAGCCACGACCGCGGTGGCACATGCAGAGACTTTGACGGTCTATGCGCCCGACTATTTCACATCCGAATGGGGCCCAGGCCCGACGATTGAAGCCGAGTTTGAGAAGGTCTGCGATTGCGATCTTGACTTCGTACCGGGTGATTTGCTGCCCCGTATCATGCTTGAGGGCAAAAACACCCGCGCGGACATTGTGATTGGTTTGAACACTGATGTGACTGCAAAGGCGCGATCAACGGGTTTGTTTGCCGATCACGGGCAGGACAACGGCAAGTTGGAGCTGCCGATTGAGTGGACGGACAGTGTATTCCTGCCTTTCGATTGGGCCTATGTGTCGTTTATCTTTGACACCACCAAAATCAGCTCGCCTCCGACCAGTTTTGAAGCTTTGCGTGCTATGTCGGTTGACCAGAAAATCGTGATCCAAGACCCACGTAGCTCAATCTCGGGTCTTGCGTTGATCTTATGGGTAAAGGCTGTTTACGGCGACGAAGCCGAGGCATTCTGGTCCGATATGGCCCCGCGCATCTTGACCGTAACAAAGGGCTGGTCCGAGGCGTATGGTCTGTTCACAGACGGTGAAGCGCCGATGGTTTTATCCTACAACACGTCGCCCGCTTATCACATCGCGTTTGAGGACGATCAGACGAAAAAGGCGGCGATCTTTGACGAAGGGCACTACGGTTTCTTTGAGTTGGTTGCCAAGACGTCGACCACTGACAATCCAGAGCTTGCAGATCAGTTCATGGCGTTTGTTTTGTCGGATGCGTTCCAAAACGCAATTCCGATGACGAATTTTTCATACCCCTCTGCGCAGTCAGAGTCTGAGTGGCCTCAGGTGTTTGCGGACCTTCCTGCGCCTGAGAAGGCTTTATTCTTCTCGGAAGATGAAGCCGCGGCTGTTCGTGCAGAAGCGATTGAAGAATGGCGCCGCGCGCTGTCGCAATAACATCGGCGGGGCTGGTCACAGCCCTTGTCGCGATTCCATTGGTTGCGGTTTTCGACCGCGCCGGTGGAATCGCCACGCTTAACGCTGCCGATTGGGCGGCGTTGCGGTTTACCGTTTGGCAGGCACTGCTGTCCGCGCTGCTGTCCTGTGTCTTTGCCATACCTGTAGCGCGTGCGTTACATCGGCAGAGGTTTTGGGGTCGTGAAACCCTGATCACTATTTTGGGCGCCCCCTTCATCCTGCCCGTGATTGTCGCGATTTTGGGACTGCTGGCGGTCTTTGGCCGCGAGGGCATGCTAAGCCAAGCACTGATGTTCATAGGCCTGCCGCGTATCCATATCTACGGGCTTCACGGCATTCTACTGGCACATGTGTTCTTTAACCTTCCGCTAGCGATCCGCCTGATCCTGCAGGGTTGGCAGGACGTACCGGCTGAGCGTTTTCGGCTTGTGGCGCAGTTGGGATTGGGACCTGCCGCAATGTTTCGGGTGGTCGAGTGGCCTGTGTTGAAAAAGACTGTTCCGGGCGCGTTCTTAGTTGTTTTTGTCGTGTGTCTTTCCAGCTTTGCGGTCGCTTTGACACTAGGCGGAGGGCCAAAGGCGACGACGGTTGAGTTGGCAATTTATCAGGCGTTTCGTTTTGATTTCGATATCGGCAAGGCGGCGACTTTGGCGGTGCTGCAGCTTGGGTTCGTTGGGATTGCAGCGGCGGTGTTGATGCGATTGGTCGGTGCACCGAAAACTGACGTGGGGTTGGGGCGGGAGCAGGTGTTTCTGCGAAGGATGACTCCGATGCGAAAGCTTCTGGATTTGCTGGTGATCGTGGTCGTAGCAAGCTTCCTGTTGTTGCCGATCCTATCCATCGTTGCTGCCGGTGTGTTTGAGCTGCCAAGCCTACCGAGTTCGGTATTTCAGTCAGCCAAGCATTCGTTGATCGTTGCTCTAGCGTCGACGGCACTGTGCCTATTATTCGCGCTTCCGTTGGCCACTTTCAAATTGGGACAAACGATTTCCTTGTTCGGATTTGCGCTTTCTCCATTGGTGCTTGGCACGGGGCTGTTTTTGTTGATCCAACCTTACGCCAATCCATTTGAACTGGCACTGGTAGTGACCTGTGTCACGAACGCTTTGATGGCATTGCCCTTTGCGGTTCGTGCCATTGGACCCGCGTTTGCACAGATAAACGCTGACTATGGGCGTACCGCGGATATGTTGAACCTTACGGGTTGGGCCCGCTGGCGTTGGCTTTATTTACCTAGGTTGCGGCGGCCCATTGGATTTTCTGCGGGTTTGGTTGCGGCTTTGTCGATGGGGGACCTCGGCGTTATTGTGCTGTTTGCTGATCCTGATCGTGCGACTCTGCCGTTGCAGATGTACCGACTGATGAGTGCCTACCAGATGGAGGCAGCTTCTGGGGCGGCGTTGTTGTTATTGATGCTCAGCCTCGGGCTGTTTTGGATATTTGATCAAGGGGGGCGCCGTGGCTTTAGAACTTAAGGACTTGTTGCTAGAGAAGGGCGATTTTTCACTGACAGCCGATCTGAGTCTTGAGGCTGGGTCGCTCACCTCGGTATTGGGGCCGTCGGGGGCTGGCAAGTCGACACTTTTTGATGGTCTGGCGGGGTTTCTTGAACCTAATCGCGGTTCGATTGGCTTTGACGGATTGGACCTTGCGGGACTTGAGCCAGGACAGCGGCCGATTGCTGTTTTGTTTCAGGACAACAACCTGTTCCCGCACTTGACGGCTGGTCAAAACATCGGGTTGGCGCTTTCGCATAAACGACGTTTGAGCAAGGCTGATGCAGCCTCGGTCGATGCGGTTTTAGAGCGCGTTGATCTTGGTGGGTTGGCGGGCCGCAGCCTGTCTGAGCTTTCTGGTGGGCAGTTAAGCCGCGTGTCTTTGGCGCGCATGTTGCTGCTAGATCGCCCGATCTGGTTGCTGGATGAGCCGTTCTCGGCCCTTGGACCCTCATTGAAGCGGGATATGTTGGCGCTGGTAAAGGAAATGGCGGGTGAGGTTGAGGCAACTGTCTTGATGATCACCCATGACCCATCAGATGCGCTTGCGTTGTCCGACAGCGCCATATTGGTTGCTGACAATAAAGTTGATGGGCCGTTCAACACTACAGCTCTGCTTGCAGACCCGCCCGAAGCACTTCGCCGGTATTTGTGATCAGGCAAAGAAAAAGCCCCGCCTAAAAGACGGGGCTTTAAACCTTTAGACTGTTGGCCAGTTTAGCCTTCTTTAGTCTTGCGCTTAACAGGGGCCCAAAGGGTCTTGTTTGTTGCATAGAGCAGAACAGTCAGCACGATCAGGATAAACACGCCAACAAAGCCTGCTTCCTTGCGTGCCATCATCTTAGGCTCAGCGGCCCACATCAGGAACGCAGAGGTATCCATGGCTTCGTGATGCAGGCTGTTTTCGTGGTCATCGTCAAAGTTAACATCTTCACCGTAGAGTGGGGGTGCCATCGAAATCCAGCCACCTGGGAAGGCAGTGTTTTCGTACAGCGTAACGCCAGCTTCTTCTTTTTCGTCGCCAGTGTAACCGGTCAGGATCGAAGCAATGTATTCTGCGCCGCCCATGCCTTTGAACATCTGGTTCATGCCAGTGCCCAATGGTCCACTGAAACCAGCGCGTGCTTTCGCCATAAGCGACAAGTCAGGTGCGCCGGCACCAGTGTTCGCTGGGAAGTTATCAGTTGGCTTACCAGCGCGATAATCGTCGACTTCTGGATCGTAGATATCAATGGCTGCCGCATATGCGATCATCTGATCTTCGGGCAGGCCTACGCCGCCTTCGTCATGCAGAGTACGCAATGGCACGTATTGAAGACCGTGACAGCCTGAGCAAACCTCGGTGAATACCTTGAGGCCACGCTGAAGTTGATTTTGGTCGTACTTTCCGAACGGTCCTTCGAAAGAGAAGTCGAAGTCTTCGATATGCGTTTCGCCGCCAGCTGCGTTCGCTGCGCCGGCCATAAGGCCGACGGCTGCGATTGCTGAAAGGGTGAGTTTCTTGAACATGTTCTCAGTCCTTCCTTACTCAGATTTGCCGTAGTGGGCGTTAAAATCTTCTTCGACAGTCGCCGGAGTTGCTTCCGGTTTCTCGATCACACCCAACAATGGCAGGATCACGAGGAAGTATGCGAACCAGTAACTCGCGCCAATCAGTGAGATAATCGAGTACGGAGGCTCGGCTGGCATTGCGCCACACCACATCAGTACAACGAAGTCGATTGCCAAAAGCCAGAACCACCACTTGAACATTGGGCGATACTTACCTGAGCGAACTGAAGATGTGTCCAACCAAGGTGCCAATGCGATTACGAAAATCGAACCGAACATCGCAATAACACCAAAGAACTTGGCGCCGATGATGCCACCAGTTACGAAGCTTGCGATCTGAACAACCCAAACGTCTGCGGTGAACGCACGCAGGATCGCGTAGAATGGCAGGTAGTACCATTCAGGTACGATGTGCGCAGGCGTGACCAGCGGGTTGGCCTCGATGTAGTTGTCTGGGTGCCCAAGATAGTTTGGCATAAATCCGACAACAGCAAAGAAGATCACCAGAACAACGGCCAAGGCAAAGAAGTCCTTGATCACGAAGTATGGCCAGAACGGAAGGGTATCTTTCTCAGCATCAGCTTTCGAACCGCGACGAACTTCAACGCCAGCGGGGTTGTTGTTGCCTGTAGAGTGGAACGCCCAGATGTGAACGATAACCAGACCAGCGATCAGGAACGGTAGAAGATAGTGAAGCGAGAAGAAGCGGTTCAGCGTTGCGTTATCAACAGCTGGTCCACCTAGTAGCCAAGTTTGCAGCGGTTCGCCAATCAGCGGGATAGCACCAAACAGGCCAGTGATAACCGTTGCACCCCAGAAGGACATCTGTCCCCATGGTAGTACGTAGCCCAAGAAGCCAGTCGCCATCATCAGGATGTAGATCAACATGCCGATGATCCACGTGATCTCACGTGGCGACTTGTATGAACCGTAGTAAAGGCCACGGAAGATGTGGAGATAAACGGCAACGAAGAACAATGAAGCGCCGTTTGCATGCAAGTAGCGAAGCATATGGCCGCCGTTTACATCGCGCATGATGTGCTCGATTGACGCGAACGCCATGTCGACATGCGGTGTGTAATGCATGGCCAGCACGACGCCGGTGACAATTTGCAATACAAGGCAGAACGCCAGAACAATGCCCCAAACCCACATCCAGTTAAGGTTCTTAGGGGTAGGGATCATCAGTGTGTCATAGATCAAGCCAACAACAGGCAGGCGCGAGTGAAGCCACTTGGCGCCGTTGCTCTTTGGTTCGTAATGATCGTGCGGGATACCGGACATTAGCGCGTCTCCTTAACCCAATTTGATCGTGGAATCGTCCACGAATTCTGCGACAGGAACCGGAAGGTTCTCAGGTGCCGGACCTTTGCGGATACGGCCAGATTGGTCGTAGTGCGAACCGTGACATGGGCAGAACCAGCCGCCAAAGTCGCCAGATCCTTCACCGATTGGAACACAACCAAGGTGGGTACAAACACCCATCATGACCAGCCATTCGCCGGTTTCGTCTAGCGAACGGTTCTCATCGGTTGCAGGGGCTGCACCAACATTTTCGTTGCGAGCATCACCGTCTGGTAGGTCAGCAACATTAACAGCACGGGCTGCTTCAATTTCTTCAGCGGTACGACGGCGAATAAAGACCGGTTTACCAAGCCACTTTACAGTTAGTTGAGTACCGGGTGCGATGCCGCTTACGTCGACGCGAATTGAGGACAAAGCCTGAACGTCAGCGGAAGGGTTCATCTGATTGACCAATGGCCAGATTGCAGCACCTGCGGTAACTGCGCCGGCGCCTGCCGTGGCATAGTAGAGGAAATCTCTGCGGGTGCCTTCGTGATCGTCTGCGTGGGACACGAGGTTTCTCCAAGTTTCTTCGGCCGAAATCAGCCATATACAGATTTAGGCCGCAGTTTCCTGCAGCCGTCCGAGGGAGTGTTTAGCGTCGGAAAACCAATGCGTAAAGCGCACATTATAGCGCTTTGGCAATCCGAGCGCATGTGTCGCGGTTGCAGGAGCAAAAAATGCAGCATATTTTTCACCCTGAGGCGTGTTCCTCGGTCATTTAGGCAGAAACCATGTTCAAACCGATTCTTTTTGGTGCGATTGCAGCTGCATCCCTTACTCAGCAAGCATCAGCAGAAACCATTTATTCGATTTATGGCGGTTGGCAGACCGCACCACATTCCCATATTAGCGGAATTCATCCTGATACCAGCGCCGCATACGACACCGTGTTTGGTTGGGAGGGTAAATCATTTGAAATGCCACCTTATTACGGCGCCCGCGCTGAATGGTGGAACGGGGATTGGTCGACTCAGGTCGAATTTACGCACGCTAAAGTCTACGCAAACGCGTCGGATCGGGACGCTGTTGATTTTGACAGGTTCGAATTTACTGATGGCCACAATATTTTTACTGTCAACCGCGTAAAGCGCTGGGACGGTAAAAACGGCAATCGCACTCTTTATGCTGGTGCTGGTGCCGGCGTAGCGATCCCGCATGTGGATGTCCTCAGCGACCTTGGTGAGCACACCTACGGTTACCAATTAACAGGTCCAGCCTTGAAGCTGCTGGCGGGCGCAAGACAGCCGATTCGCGAAAACATGATCGCGTTTGCTGAGTATCAGTTCACGATGTCTTGGAACGAAGGCACGCTGACAGGTGGCGGTACGTTCGACACCCGCCTGATCACTAACGCGCTGAACTTCGGTATCGGTTGGGAATACTGATCAAGCTGGGCGTGTGGCAACAATTGCTGGACGCTCGCTAAAAGACGCAAACCAATCCGCAAGCTGCGGGTTGGTGGCTCGCCAGTCGCGATCTGCGTGACGGAAGTCGACGTAGTTCAACGCACAGGCAACGCCAATTTGCCCGATGGTCAACGGACCTTGCAGATATTCAACCCAATCTGTTGAAATGGATGCAATCGAGCGTTCAGCTTTTGCCCATTGGGCTTCGATCCACGGTTCGTAGACCATATCCTCGGGGCGAATTCTGCGCTCGTAGGTCATCAACACTGCGGCTTCCATAATGGCGTCGGCTGTGGCCTCTAGGGTCAGCATCTTCCAGATGGTGTCAGTAGGGTAGAGATCAGCCTTGGCGCGATCGTTTAGATAGCGGCAAATAACCCGACTGTCGTAAACCGACGAGCCATCTTCGAGTATTAACGCCGGAATCTTTCCGGTTGGGTTTGCAGCCACGGCCTGGTCGGCGGTGTTAACCGGAGTTGTTGTCACCTCGACCAAAGAAACGTCTTCGATCAAGCCAGTTTCCAAGAGGACAACGTGGACCTTGCGCACAAACGGAGACGCACTTGCGTAGATAAGTTTCATTTCGAATCCTCGGGGTTGATTGATTGCATGAGTTTGGACAGGGTCTCGACTTCAGAGCCGATACCACTGATGGCTATTTGTTTGGCCGCAGAAAGCCGTGCGGCATTTGGTTTGTTTTGACCCAGCTTAAAAGTGCTGCGAACATCTTTGATCTCAAACCGAAAGGGCTGGATCATGCGCATCATTTTCGACAAAGCCTCGGCATCCATCTTGTCGGCCGTCCAAACAGGTTTGGGCAACAGGCGCGTTTCGAATTCTGTCGATAGATCGTCCAAGACTTCGGCGAGATTTTCAGGGGGTAAAGGTACCAGTGTTCCTACTAGGTGCACAGCTACGTAGTTCCATGTCGGCACTTGGTTATCCGTTGAGTACCAATCTGGTGAGACATAACTATGAGGTCCGCTTATGGCGATTGTGGCCTTCTTCGGGTCCTTTGCGGCGCGCGCGATTGGGTTTGAGCGCACCAAATGCAACATGGCGTTACCGCCGTCGATAACAAATGGCACATGCGCGAGCATTGGTTCTTCGGCGCCATTAACCGCTAGCATGCCAAAGCCAATTTCACTGGCGAATGAAAGCGCAGTTATTGTTTCTGTTGATCTAAATGCTGGGTTTGGGTGCATCGGGTACCTGCAGTGTTTTCGGGATGTTGCAGGGCTGATGCCGGATTATCAAGTGTCAGAGGGCACTTCTGGGAAAAGAGTGATCGGATCATTCATTTGCCAAACCCGATACTTCTGCATGATTGACTTAAACCGAGCGGATTCCAAAAATGTCCCAAGCCACGTGGCCAGATTAGGCCAGTCCTGTGCGTCAAACCACTGTCTGTCGGTGTTTGCGAATTGACGGACGAAGGGAAGCGTTGCCATATCTGCCAGCGTTGGGTTATTGCTGAAGAGGAAGTCTTTGCCTTCCAGCCGAAGGTTCATGTCTTGCAAAAAGGAGCTTGCGTATGCGCGTTCGCTGGCTTTGTCGGCATCCTGATAGCGACTTGAGTATTTATATCGATCCAAAGCCGTTTTGAATGGCCCTTCTATCATATCAATGATGTTGTGACCCTCATCTGGCATATCAAGCCAGCCTTCGGGATCATTTTGGGTCAAAGCCCAGACCATAATCTCCCGGCTTTCGTCGATCACGGTGTTTTGGGTGACGAGACACGGCACAGTCGCGCTGGGCGATGATTCCAAAAATTCCGGCGCTTTGTCGCGAAGAAGGATCTCCCTCAGTTCAACCTCTATGCCCGAGGACGCAATCGCGAGGCGGGCACGCATGGCGTAGGGGCATCGACGGAAGCTATAGAGGATGGGTCGGGTCATCGGAAATTTATAGGACAATAGATGCTTGAAGTTGGTTTGCGCTTATACCGGTGATCAACGCTTTCACAATCGCACCCTCAGTCTGCGGTGCCTCGAAGGAAACTTCGGTAAATTGTTCCGTCCGCCCCATATGTGCATTCTCCATTAGGACGTTGTGAGTTTTACCTACCTGCGCGCTCAGATGCTTGGAGACCTGACGTTCGCCAGCATCGCGGAGCATTGCTGCGCGTGCCTTTATGACATTGCCGTCAATCTGGTTCGGGATTTTCGCTGCAGGGGTGCCTTCGCGCTTTGAATAGGGGAAGACGTGGAGCCAAGTCAGGTTGCAGTCCTCCACGAGCTTCAATGAATTTTCAAAATGAGCGTCGGTTTCGGTCGGAAAGCCTGCAATGATGTCTGCGCCAAAGGTCATGTCTGGCCGCAGGCGTTTTGCGTCTTCGGCGAATCGAACGGCATCGTCGCGTAGATGGCGGCGCTTCATCCGCTTTAGGATCAAATCATCCCCATGCTGTAGGCTGAGATGTAGATGAGGCATCAAGCGTGGCTCAGTTGCGATGGCTTGCATCAGGTTCTCATCAACCTCAATTGAGTCAATGGAACTGATACGAAGTCTTGGCAGGTCAGGCACCAGCTTGAGGATACGCATGACCAAATCACCTAGCTTGGGCTCAGACGGCAAATCCGCCCCCCAACTGGTGAGATCGACGCCGGTCAGAACGACTTCGTTAAAGCCCTTGTCGACAAGTCGTTTGATCTGATCCACAACGACGCCCGCCGGAACCGAGCGTGAATTGCCGCGGCCATAAGGTATGATGCAAAACGTGCAACGGTGATCACACCCGTTCTGAACTTGCACATAGGCACGCGAGCGTGTGCCAAAGCCGTCGATCAGGTGACCGGCAGTTTCAGTGACGGACATGATGTCGTCAACTTGCACTTTTTCGGTATCACCAACGAATGAGTTGCCAAGCTGCGACCAAGTTTCAGGGCGCATTTTTTCAGAGTTGCCAATAACGCGATCAACTTCGCTCATTGAGGCGAAAGTTTCCGGCTCGGTCTGCGCAGCACAGCCAGTCACGATCAGTTTAGCATTGGGGTTAGAGCGGCGAAGCTTTCGAATATCCTGACGCGCCTTGCGGACGGCCTCGGCGGTTACGGCGCAAGTGTTCACAACGATTGCGTCTTCTAGCCCAGCTTTGGCCGTCATGTCCCTTATGGCTTCGGTCTCGTAAGCGTTGAGCCTGCAGCCGTGGGTTGAAAAAACCGGCGCCTGTTTGTTCATTTCAGCGAGTTCCAGAATTCGCGAGTAAACGATCCAGAGGAAACATGCATTGTCGGCCCCGTCATCCAGACACCGTCATCGCGCCAGTCGATCAGAATTTGCCCGCCATCCAGGTCGATTTTCACCGAACGCCCAGTTAGGCCTTTTCGTGCCGCTGCAACGGCGGTCGCGCAAGAGGATGACCCACTGGCAAGAGTGATGCCAACCCCGCGTTCCCATACACGCATGCGCAAATGATCCGGCCCCATGACCGATACAAACTGAACGTTGGTGCGTTCTGGAAACAGCGGGTGATGTTCAATTTCCGCACCACGCTCCGTCAAGTCTACGCTTTCAGCGTCTTCAACAAAGAACGTGCAATGGGGATTTCCCATCCCAGTGGCCGTAGGCGAACCCTCAAGTGGTAACGCCAGGGTATCCATCGCAGTTGCAAGTGGCACATCATGCCAATCAAGCATTGGCTGCCCCATGTTGATAGACGTTAGCCCGCCCCCTGCGTCTTTGGCCTGCAAAGTACCGCGCTCAGTTGTTAGCAGCAGCTCAGACTTGCCAGAATCGGACATTAAATGCCTCGCAATACAGCGTGTTGCGTTCCCACAAGCCGCGGAGACAGAGCCATCGGCGTTGTAGAAAACCAAATGCGCGTCGGCTTTGTCTGAGGCCTCAATGACGGTGAGTTGATCGAAACCAATCCCCATTTGTCTATGTGCAATGCCTTTTATTTGCGCTGCAGTCAGCGCAAGAGGATTCTGGCGCGCATCAAAAACCACGAAGTCGTTACCGAGCCCGTGCATTTTGTAGAAAACCAAATCTTGTTGCGCATCATGTATCATGGCGCCGCATATACGCCTGTTGATTGCACGTTTCCAGTGGGTCAGCAAAGACCTGCAGGAAATGTTGGGCAATTGGCAGGATTAGTGTGGCTCTAAACCCAATGACCCAAATGTAGAGGCCCAATTGGGCACGCCCAGATTATTCAGCTTTTCTCGCTTTTATGGGTTGACCCTATGCGCCGCTCTTTCTAGATACCGCCTCCAGTGGGCCGTTAGCTCAGTTGGTAGAGCAACTGACTTTTAATCAGTGGGTCGCAGGTTCGAATCCTGCACGGCTCACCACTAATATCAAAGACTTAATACAATCCCTGTGAATCGCGTCGAACAATGTTTGAACGCGATCTCATGGGATGTTTTGGATTCGCGTAAACCTGTATATGTAGCATTTGAATGAGGGATATGATCGACTTTTGGCTACTTTTTCTTGCCATGCTCTCACACATAAGATTTGAACGTGTTAAAGAATTTTTGAAATAGCGTTGAAAATGTCCCCAAAGTATAGCTTTGCTTTGGTTACAGGATTGCATTGATGGCAGCAGACGACAAAAACTTAGTTTTTGGACAACCACTTATCGGTGAGGCTGAAATCCGCGAGGTGGAGGATACCTTGCGGTCCGGCTGGATTGGGTGCGGTCCAAAGACCAAACGATTTGAAGCAGATTTCGCCGCCTACAAAGACTCAAATTGCGCTTTAGCATTGAATTCGGGCACCTCGGCGTTGTTTCATGCCTTGGATGCTGCGGGAATTGGCGCTGGGGACGAAGTTATTACGACCGCCCTGACGTTTGTCGCAACGATAAATTCGATCATTCATGTTGGTGCCACGCCGATAATCGTCGACGTTGATGATGAAACTCAAAACATTGACCCGGCCAAGATTGAAGCCGCTGTAACTGAGCGTACCAAGGCAATATTGCCAGTTCACTTGGCTGGCCTGCCGTGTGACATGGATGCGATCATGTCGATTGCGAATTCTCATAATCTTTTGGTGATTGAGGATGCAGCACACGCAATTGAGGCGGAATATAAGGACAAGAAGATCGGTACCATTGGCGATTTTGGGTGCTTCAGTTTTTATCCGACAAAAAACCTGACAACTGGCGAGGGCGGCATGCTTCTCGCAAAAGACCCGGCACACCTTGCGCTCGCTTGGAGCAGGTCGGCACACGGCCTTTCTGCTGATGCTTACAATAGGTACACAAGCTCTACGTTCGCCCATTATCGCGCAACTGAGGTTGGCTATAAGAATAACATGTACGATCTTCAGGCGGCATTGGGTATTCACCAGCTGGCGCGACTGGAAGAAAATTGGCAAGTTCGAAAAAGCCACTGGATGCAGTACCGAAACGAGCTATCCGGTATTGGTCTGACGTTACCGGCGCTGCCTCCTTCGAGTGTTCGGCACGCGTATCATCTTTTTGCAATGCGCGTTACGGCAGAATTTGGTGTCTCTCGGGATGAGTTCATTAAAGGAATGAACGCCAACGGAATTGGTTGCGGCGTTCACTTCTTGTCCATTGCGGACCATCCCTATCATGAAGACCGTCTCGGGTTAAAATCTGGCGACTATCCGGTGGCCGAAAAAATTTCGGCGGAAACTGTAAGCATACCACTTTCAGCGAAACTGAACGCTCAAGACGTCGCACGAGTGATTGAAGCTGTTAGGCACGTGCATCGCGGTGGGTAGCCTGAAAGGGCTTTCCTAGATTGATTGGTAAGAATCGCCGTGACCATTCGTGGCGAAATCTAGGCTGCACTCACCCTCAACAAAAACGATGCTGTCGTATTAGCATCACTGTTTCCATATCGCGAACAGTCGGTGAAGAGGCTGAGGTTTCTATGCCCCAAAATGGTTGTTTTTTCGCGATTTTTGACTCCAGCGCTAAATATACGAAAGAAGTATATAATTACTATACAAAAGATGTATAAATTATATACAAAAGTATACACACTTCAATAATCATTGTTTTGATCATCGGTGCATGTGGTCGGAGATGTTCTTCGGTCTGACGCCTTTGGGTTCAGTTGAATAAATTTCTCAGGGGGATATTACGTCATGGCCAAGAAGAGCAAATCGAAGAAGTCGAAGTCATCGAAGTCGCAGTCTAGTGTTTCACAGTTCACGTCAGGTGATGACGTTGTGGATGGCAGTTCCAAGAATGATAAGTTTAAGGCTGGGTCTGGGAATGATTTGGTTAACGGGCTTGGCGGGAACGATAAGCTTTACGGTGGTGATGGCGACGACACGCTGAACGGCGGAGACGGGAAGGACCAGCTTAAGGGAGATGCTGGGAATGACGTTCTTGATGGCGGTGCGGGTGACGACAAGCTCTGGGGTGGAATTGGCAACGACGCGCTGACTGGCGGCGACGGGAAGGACCAGCTCAAGGGCGGTGACGGCGACGATAATCTTGATGGCGGTTCTGGCAACGACAAGCTCTGGGGCGGCGATGGAAGTGACTTTGTGGCCGGCGGCGAGGGCAATGATGACCTCAAGGGTGACGCGGGCAATGACACGCTTGAGGGCGGTTCTGGCAACGACAAACTGAACGGCGGTGCTGGCGACGATGTGATGTCGGGCGGCGACGGGAATGATGATCTTAAGGGCGGGTCGGGCAACGACCAGATGTCTGGCGATGCGGGCGACGACAAGATGTCGGGCGGTGCTGGCGACGACGTGATGCTGGGCGGTGACGGCGATGACCGGATGTATGGCGATGGCTCGGGCAGCGGTTCAGGGCATGGCTCGGGGTCTGGGTCAGGCTCTGCTGACACGTCTGATGTAAGCTTTAACGACTACCTCGATGGCGGTGCTGGCAATGATGTGATGGCCGGCCAACTTGGCGATGATACATTGCTGGGCGGCACTGGCGACGACCAGATGTCGGGTGACAATGGCGGCTTTGGCTCGGGCAGCGGCTCGGGGCATGGCTCGGGACATCACCACAAGGGCTCGGGCTCTGGTGATACCTCCGACATGACGTTTAACGACTACCTTGATGGTGGGGCTGGCAATGACCTGATGCAGGGTCAGACTGGCGACGACACGGTTCTGGGTGGCGAAGGTAATGACATTGTCTTTGGCGACGAAGGGCGCAGCCTGCGGGCTGGCTCGGGGTCCGGTTCCGGGCATCACCACAAAGGCAAAGGCTCGGGCTCTGGCTCGGGTGGACATAAAGGTAAGGGCTCGGGCTCTGGCAGCG
>ERZ1049444.1437-NODE-1437-length-18044-cov-3.918895_pt1 | contig 18044 bp, 16 predicted proteins | sample MGYA00383101_ERZ1049444 | MGnify/ENA primary metagenome ERZ1049444 (study PRJEB29581, sample SAMEA5548371) | metagenome | biome: marine; feature: coastal; material: water | depth 50 m | study: Short-term variability in the microbial, nano- and picoplankton...
AAAAGATGCTGATTCGATTTCTATGCTGATCTCATGGGGAAGGGTTGAGGCGACTGAAATTCGTCCCTCCTGGAGAATACACTCAACAGTTACGGGCTTTGCAGTCATGTTAAACTGCCAAATGAAAAATGACCCGGAAGAAACTTCAGTTGTGGTCGTAAGAAGAATCTGGCTGGGTGAACTGCATTGTATAGTACCACTAAAATCAACATCTCCAGAGTTGGTGACGTTCAGTTCAAAAATCAAATCCTCACCAGCATTGACTTCTGCTGAGTTTGACGAAAGTACTGTGGTGAGGAGCGGCAGTGGTGGAGGGTGAATCATCAGACTTCCGTTTTGCACGTGTGCTCCGTTGTCTTCACCCAAAGTCCCATTGAGGGAAAAGGACCAGTTCATACTGCCTTCTACAAGTCGGAACGAAGATGTAACCGTTGCATAGGTCGAAGACATTGCTTCGACGCTCATACCTTGAAGGACCATCGATTCATTTTGTCCACCATTCTCAATGTGAACGTCAACCGAACCCGACCAATTGACGTCGCCTTGATTGATCACTGGCAGTTGGAGTTGAATGAAATCACCATCGTTGACCGATAGGTTTCCTGTTGGTGCGCCGAGTGAATCAATTCCTTGTGAAAGTAAAGTTCCAGCAGCCCCAAAACCGATTGACAAAGGACGGAGGCGTTGGATGGTCCGCGAAAGGTTGACCGATTGAGTGCTGGTTTCAACTCCAACCTCCCCGCTCAATTCGAGGTGAATCAAACTGTAGCCATAGTCCAACGAAGACAGGCTAACCGTCACGTTCCGCTGCTCAAACGAGGTGAGATTGACGCTTTGACTCGGAAGAGTTTGAAGAATAACTCCCTCCAATGTCGTGACAGTCACGTTGAGGTCCAAATCAGCAGGCCCACCATCGGTTTCGTGAAGTTCTAATGTGAATGAATAATTTTCAGAAGAAAAGGTGTCATAATCGGTGAGACCAAAACTGTTCAGGTCGATCACCCCCGCACCGGCTACAGCGTGCGCAGAGGGCGCCAGAGCGACCAGAAAGAGGGCTACGATGAGGAGAGGGACACGCCTCTCCACTGCTCCATCGCCTCCGGCCATGGTCATGGTTGTTTGAAGGGGTTCTTCACCTTCACGCCGAAAGAAGTTGTGAGGGCATCTTTATTCAACATTGAACTGCCCCCCATAATCAATGCAAGACGAGCGTTTGCTGGAAGTCGCGCCCGATGTCTTGATTCGGGCCATCCTCCATCGCCGCGAAAGGCTTGCTGAAATGATTCCAAAGCAACTTAACGCACGCAAAGATGAGAAGGAAATCGCAGAAGGATTAGCGAGGGATGCAAAACAACGAAGGGACCTTCAGAAATCGGAACTTGAACGATTTTCAAAACAGCTCAAAACGCTCAAAGAAGGCACACCTGAGCATCAGGAACTTCTGGCTCAACGTGAGCAATTTATCGAAAAGGCAGAACAATCAGAACATGAGTATCTTGAGAACGAACTGTTCCGCAGAAGAAGTGATTCGCGCACCAAGCGACTTACCATGGCGTTGAATGACTGTCAACGTTCAATTGAGTACTGGCAGTCCGTTTTAGAACAAGGATTCGACCATTTGCTGGTTGACGCACACAGGGTCAAGCAGGGTGGAGCCTCAAGTTATGCCCTCTCACGGCAACAAAAATCAAACGGGGGTTCTCAAGATGAATCGTGAGATTTGCCCCCACACTGGATTTTCCACTGCACAGCAGAAGCAGTGGCCATTGTTGCATTCACATCTGCTTGGGACGCTTGAATTGGGAGACATCGAATCAATCTCTCCCGAATACTTGAAAGGCTTATCTGAAGAGATCAAAACCTCCATCAGCACATCAAGAATGAGCAAACAAGAAACAAAAGCCAGAGACCGTATCTTTCAACATCTGAAACGGAACATCGAAAGGAAACTGAATGGAAGCCAACTCCACGCCTTCGGGTCAACACAATCTCGCACTTCATTGGGAGTGGGTGACTTGGACCTGTGCTTGGTCGTTGATGCGCCATCACCACGAAAAATCCTGAACAAAGTGAGGAACATCCTGAATGATTTGGACATGACTGAAATTGAAGTGATTGGCCGAGCGAAAGTGCCCATCATTAAATTCAAGGACCCTGAAACTGGACTTCCTATCGACATCTCGGTCAATAATGAACTTGCATTGTACAATACTGAATTGATACGGGCCTACGCAGACACCCACCCAATGGTTCGCAACGGCGTCCTTTCGATAAAATATTGGGCGTCTTCTCGAGCCATCAATCAAGCGTTCATGGGTACGCTTTCATCGTACGCATGGACCCTTCTTGCTATTGGAAGCATGCAGGCAGACCCGCCAATTAGCCTGCCCAATTTGCAAAAAGACGCCAAGCCAAATGTTCTCAATTTAGATGACACATACGATGTGGGCTTCCACTCAGAACCAGCATCACCTTGGAACCCAAACATGGACCATGCAACGTGCTTTGTTTCATTCATCCGAAGGTTTGTTTTTGATTGGCCCTTCGAGCACGATGTCGTATCAATACGAAACGGTGGAACTGTTTCACGAAATGAAAAGGGCTGGGCTGAAGGGGAACCCGATGCATGGACTCTATTGCCTGACCACCTCGATCGGAGGCTTGGGGAGCACAGCATGCCGATTGAAGACCCATTTTCATCAAACCACGACCTGAGTCGGGTATTGAGACCAGCAGGATACCTCACCATTCGAGAGGAATTTCTCAAGGCTTGGGTCGGCATGCTCAATGGTGCAACCTGGACTGAACTAAGTAAGAAAGAAAAGAGTACTGAGATTCAACCTTTTGACCTCTTTGAGGATTTACGAGATGTTCCAATGGACAAGATCCATGCCCTCCATCAGGAAACCGTTGACCAACTCAACCGGTCTGAAGAAGATGGAAAAAAGTTGAGTTCACAACGCCGGTCCATAGGCCAAGCCATACAATTTGCACTTGGAAAACGAACAACCCCCCCTGAAGGGCCCATCGACGATGAGGAATCGGTGTCAAACGAAATCAGCGAGTCAAAATCCCAACTGGATGAATTGATCGTGAAAAGAGATGAATTGGTGAGCAATATCGTCATTTCATCCCCTAGGGTTTCCGAAACCCTTCGACAAACTTTTGCCCGGATTACAGAACAATTGGACGTCATGAACATTCCGCTGCTCGAGCGGGAACAGGAGCTTGCATCACTTTTCTTTGAACTTCAAGAAATACACCCAATAGCAAAGGAAGTGGACCGTCTCAATCGAGAAATTCATTACATTAAGAAGCCGCTTCACGGCAACATCAAGCATCTCAATAAATCAGAGAAAAAAATCAAGCGGAACATCCGTTCTAATCGGAAAAAATCAAAGTCACTCCGGCGAGAGAAAGGTCGGCTTGAGTCGTGGATTCGCATCAAAGACGGAGCTAAAAAAACCCGACGTAACGACCGACGCGGAAAACATCAACCTCGTGGACCAAAACCAAGCGATGTCAAGAAGAAACTGAATTCTGGTGAAGCGCTTTCTATGGATGATTTGAGCACGCTACTGCAGCATGGGGGAGTTCTCAACATGAATGCTGGTCAAGACGACCCAAGAACACAACGTAAAGGAAAACGGAATAAGAACAAATCCTCAAATTATCAAGTTCGCCGTGGTAAAAGAGGGCAAGGCAAAAACGAATCAAAGAGGGAATGAGACTCGTGCCGGCACCCGTTTGGACCCAAGGGATCGAACCTCAACACATGACTTCAGTTGCATGTCGCCAAGTCCTCACACTGTTTCTTAACGAGACAGGAGAGCAATATTCTGATGCATCTGTGCGCTATTTACCCATTCCAAACTGGGAAGGGAATTTAATCCTCAAAGATGAAACTCAAAGCGGTGAGAGTCCGATTATCGGACTGTTGTGGGCCACACCCTTCATGGATGACATCGTTCGGGTTGCAGCATTTGTGATCCATTCGGAGTTTCAAGGCAATGGACTTGGGAGCGAGGCTTGGAATCAATTCGTAGATGCTTCCCTCAAGGCAGGATACAAACGTGTCCAATTGGAAGTTAAGGCCAGCAACAAGAGGGCTCAACGATTTTATCAACGACGAGGGATGACAGTTCAGAAAAAACTCGAAGGATACTATCAATCCGGTTTGGGATACATGATGCAAGGGCCTCTTCTTCGTTACGTTGAATGAGTGAAAGTCTTATTCGCTGTCGCAATTGATGGCTTCTTCATGCTCCAGCGAACAATGACGCCGCTAGTGGAAACAGCCGGAGTAAAAAGCGTCACTCTGTTTGAAAACGATGGTTTCGTCATCTACCGTTCCGAGGATGACCCGACCAATGAAGACGGGCAAATGTCACGTTGGATTTCAGCCCTTGACGTCTCTGAAAAATCCGACCGTCTCACCTTCATCATGGAGCATGGAACGGTGATTCTCTACCGTGGCAATCGCCTCCATCTCGCCGTGCACTGCGGACCCTCAACCAATCTTGGAAAGGTTCGCCAAACTGCCGAAAGATGCCACGAATCACTGCATAATCTGGCCTAGCCAGCAGCACATCTGCGTCATTCAGTCCGTGAAGGGTTAAATGGGGGAGCAAAGTCCCCGTGGATGCGGGAAGATGGGAATCTTCTGCGACCAGGTGAGATGAACAATGGCAGAACTCAAAGATCTTCTGAACGAGCGACGAAAAATGGTTGACGAAAAGGCCACGCATCACCGCGAAATTCGAGACGATTGGAACGAGAAAACCAAGGAATTCACCTCAACTCGAAACGAACTCAACAACGAAGTCCGTGAACTGATTGTACAGGTTCGAGAACAACGTGAACTCAGGGACAACATGAATGAGCGAGTCCGTGACAAGAAAAAGGAGCGAGAAGAAGCAAATCAAATGGTTCGGGATGCAAAAGATACAATCAGGGGCACACAACCTGAAGCACCTCCACAATTGGACAAGCGTGGACGACCGATCCGCCCTGATACCGTGCAGTCTTTGACTCGCACCATGGAACGACTTGAGCGAGAATTTGAACAAGGTAAGCACCAAGGTAAAAACGAAACGAAGTACTTCAAGAAAATGAAGGAACTCAGTGCAAAGCGCCGGAAACTCAAGGATTCTCAGACCGCAAGCGGAGAAACAGAAGGCAACGAAGCACTACGAGAGGCCATGGCCAAGCAGGACAATGCTCACAACGCCGTCAAAGAAGCGGCTGAAGCGGCTCAGAGTGCTCACGATTTGATGATTGAATGGAATTCTGAAGTTGACCGACAACGTGAGAAGGCCGAAGCCGCTCACCGACGATTGCGAACTTCGAAGAAGGAAGCCGACAAGGAACACAGTTTGTACATTGTCTCCCTTCGTTGCCTCCACTCAATTCAAGACATCTTGCGAGCCATGCGAGGAGCAAGTGCCGGACAAGGCCAACGGCCGACTGCAAGCAATGAAACTCAAGATTTGATGGCAAAGTTGCTCTCTGGTGAAACACTTTCAACAGAAGAATTGATGCAACTTCAGCGTTTTGATTGAAGAATGAAATGGGGAACACCTCAAAGACCCCCGTTCACAGCAATCAGTTTAGCAAGGTGAGCCTGATGATTCAGAACGACGAAATTGCTGAAATTGTAGAAGAGTATGACCGCCTTAAATTGCGGATCGGCATGACTGCATCACATTCTGCCTTGGACATCTGTGACGGTGCTATTGAAGAGGGCTTTCCAACCGTTGCTTATTGCAAGGAAGGGCGCCACAAGACCTATGCAAACTACTTCAAAACCCACCGCAGTTCATCAGGTCGCGTCTTTCGGGGAATGGTTGACAAAGCCATTGTTCTCAACGAATTTAACGATGTGATGAAGCCGAGCATGCAAGCTGAAATGAGGAAAAGAAACGTCATTTACATCCCAAATCGTTCGTTTACTTCGTATTCCAAAATATCAGATATCGAAGACAATTTCCGCGTCCCTATGTTTGGGTCAAGAAACATGCTCCGCATGGAAGAGCGAACAGAAGAACAAGACTATTACTGGATCTTGGAGAAAGCAGGGCTCCCGTATCCAGAAGCCATACCTTCACCCGAGGACATTGATTGTTTGGTGATCGTCAAACTCCACCACGCACAAAAGAAACTTGAACGAGGATTCTTTACGTGCGCATCCTACAAAGAATACCAAGAAAAGTCCGCTGCACTTCTCGCAGAAGGCGTCATCGACCAAGAATCTCTTGATGGTGCCCGAATTGAACGGTATGTGATCGGCCCTGTCTTCAATTTGAACTTCTTTTACAGCCCTCTCGCTGAGAAAGGAGAGCGCTTGGAACTTCTCGGTGTAGACTGGCGATTTGAATCGTCGCTTGACGGTCATGTTAGACTCCCTGCACCACAGCAGATGACCATGCCTCTCCATCAACAAATCCCTGAGATGACAGTTGTCGGACACAACACGGCAACCATCCGAGAATCGCTCCTCGAAAAAGCCTTTGAGTTGGGAGAAAAATTCATCGAAGCAAGCAAAGAACATTACGACCCAGGAATTGTGGGTCCATTTTGCCTGCAAACCTGCATTGACAAGGACATGAACTACTACATCTACGATGTCGCACCCCGTCTGGGTGGAGGCACCAACGTCCACGTTAGCGTAGGCCACCCCTATGGAAATGCTACATGGAGGAAACCAATGTCAAGCGGACGCCGTATTGCAATGGAGTTGCGAATGGCCGCTGAGCAAGACCGTTTGCTCGAAGTTCTGACGTGATACGAACTACTCAACGTCGTAGAACACTTCATTCTGCATATCGTACCAAGGGTTGATTCCGATGTCGGATGACCCGTCGTAATGGCCTGTTGTTTCAACAAAGTAATACATGATACTGGATTTTGGACCTTCACCAGCATATCCATCTCCAGAAAAGTTCTCCATGGCAATAACAACCCAAGCATGGCCACCCCAGTCTTCATCCGCAGTTGATTTGGTATCTCCGAGCATGAGGGCCGCATCATAGCCGAGATGTTCTACCAAACTGATGTACAAAGCACTTGCATCTTCACAATCACCGCCCTCTTCCCATAACATTTCGATTGGGTACTTTGGGTATTCTGTTTGCTCTTGAGAACTGTCCAAATCGTACAGATAGGGGATATCACCAACGAATGCATGTATGAATCGGGCAACATCGTTGTTTGACGTGTATCCATTTTCTTGAGCCATGGATTGCAACTCTACAGCCAGTTTACCGATAGCAGGTTCGTTAGGAGTTGAGAAGGCTGCATATTGAGGGATGATGTCATCATAAGTCACTGCGTTGGACCAATCAATAGCATGATTCATCGTTCTGTACGATGCATAGGTGCTGTAGTTGAGGACCCATGAAAGGCTGTAATAGTCGCCCTCAAAGTCCCAATAGTAGTCACGGACATTACTCACGAGATTGTCAAAGGGCTGAATAGAGAATTGCAACACTCCATCGTCCTTTTCCCCATCAGCCGAGCCGTTCCCTACGAGACTCACATTTTCAACCATGGTTAAGCTGTCAAATGTAAATTCAATGGCTTCTACGTCTGGAAGAGGATTAAGGTCCAATTCATCGTCTGAAAATGCATCTGAATCATGGGCTGTAATTTCAATGAAATGGTACCTAAGATTCTCTTCGAGGTCGATGTGATAATTTTCATTCAAGAGTACTTCGGTTCCAGTTTCAACTTCAATGTAGTCTGACATGTACGAAGGCATGCACCCAATGGAGATGTTGTTCACGCTCGTGCAGAAATAGATCTCACCTACACTGTCGAAGAGGTCAACATTGTCAAGCAGAGTAAAGGATTCAAGGCGAATATAGATTGCAGAATCACGATTATCGTTCATGTCATAGGGGTCAAGAACGCCGTCATTATCATCATCATCATCACCGTTGTCACCTTGACCGTCCTGGTCAAAGTCAACCCACTCAAGAGGATTGGTCGGAAACTGGTCTGAATTATCACCGTATCCATCTCCATCGGAATCCTGCCATTCCATGGCGTCGTTAGGGAACGGGTCTGCATTATCTCCAGTCCCATCACCATCGGCATCCGCCCACTCGGTTGGGTCCAATGGATACAAGTCGGTCAAATCCTCAACGCCATCGTTGTCATCGTCAAGGTCTTCACCAGCATCCCGACAGCCATCTACATCACGGTCAGTCTCAAAGTTACGCAGCCAATCCATGTCGCCTGTTGGGCAATCATCACTCACATCGGGAAGCCCGTCGTTATCATCGTCTTCATCCTCCGAAGCATCACGGCATCCGTCTCCGTCATGGTCGGTCGCAACCGAGGACGTCCAATCACGTTCACCGTCATAACACGAATCCATGAGATTAGAAACTCCATCTTCGTCAACATCGTCTTGATCAACGACAACAGAACTGAGAAGGCTGTAGATTCCGCCTAAAGTGATGGTTACCAATAAGAGCCCAGCCACAATAAGTACAGGCATGATGTTACTTTTTGCTGACGTGTCTGAAACAACGACGTGTTCTACTGTGGTTTCATCGGGCGATGCCTTGGGCCACACGACATTTTCAAACTCTGCGAACTCATCTTCGGACATCTGTACCACCATGTGAATGTTCTTTCAAAAGGATTTAGAGTTGTTCCCTACGCTGGTTCATCAAAGATCTGCATTTACCAAAAGGTGGAATTTTCGTCCGCTTCAGAGTCTCCAAGGGTAGGTTGATCGTCCGGTTGAACAAGAGATACATCCGATGGCGGTGCGTCGGTACGGTCGTATTTGACATTGAGTTCATGCTGGCGATTCTCAAAGAGAAATCGGTTGATTTTCGACTTTATCTTTTCCAAGTGAGACCGGCCAAAAATTGACACGAAATGGAACGGTTCTCCCTTCTCAAAGACTAGATGAAGAACTTCGTAGGTTTTTACTTGGGACTTTCCTGAATCGTTAGTCACCGTGTACTCAACAGTGACAAACTTTGCAACACGCATCTGAGAAACACGTCCTGCTTCAACCCATGATAAGGACAATAGCATGAACGTTTGATGGTATCGAAAGAGATCTGATTTGACATCAAAGTGGAACGTTTTTCCCGTGCTAATAATCGCGAGAAGAAGGAACAAGAGTCCGGACACTTGAATGTGATAAGCTGCAAACGGTGTCTCAAGCATATAGACGGCGAGAATACCAGCAAAAGAAATGGCACTCAATCCTTTCCGGAAGCCATTCCAAACAAAGCCAATGTAGAGTTCATCGGAACCTGCAGAGTCCACCACATGCTCTTGTGGAACACCCATCAATAAGCCTCAAGATTCGTATGGAAGCCATTCCTGTGAGGAGGCATCAAAATACGATAAGTTTCCTTGCTCGTCACGGGACCAATGAACTCCGCCCTCCTCCCATTGTTGAGAAGTTGAATCAATGGACGGAAGGGATTTTTCCTCTTCAGCAGCAAACTGTTCGGATGAAGCGTCGGTGGGTTGGTTGGAATCAAACATGTTTGAAGCTTCATTCGGCTTGCGCACAAAGATAAATCCGCCACCGCCAACGAGAGCAAGAATCAGCAATGTGATGATGGCGTAGAGCATACCGTTTCCAGATTCAACAACTTCTGCAACGGAGCGAGTACCGTCTTCGGGGTAAGCATCCATACTGTCCGCAACTCCGTCCCCATCTGTATCTACTGACAGATTTGAATCAAATTTGAAGTCGTCTTCTGCGTCGCTCACACCATCTCCATCCGAATCCAACTGCAACAATGCACAGCCGCTAGCATCGATCAGTTCTCCGACCGGTGTGTTCGGACAGTTGTCAAGATGATTCTTAATACCGTCTTTATCATCGTCCTTTTGCTGGTCTGCACATCCATCAAGGTCCACAGGTTGAGTGACCGGAGTGTCTGGACAGAGATCCATATTGTTCATGATGTCATCCATGTCTTCGTCTTTTTGAGAGGATGAACAACCCTGATTGTCTGGTTGCTCACCGGCTGGAGTTACGGGGCAGAAATCGTTTGCGTCAGAAATGCCGTCGTTATCAGCATCCAGTTGATTGGTAGCGCAGCCGAGAATGTCAACAGTCAATCCATTTCCGGTCCCAGGGCAAGTGTCCATATCATCACTTACATCATCGCCGTCGGTATCCTTCTGAGAAGGTGCACAGCCTTCGGAATCTGCAATTTCATTGGTCGGGGTTGCATCGCAAATATCGTTGGAATCAACGACGTTATCTCCGTCTGTATCTCGCTCGTTTGCTGCACAGCCTACACCGTTAACCGGCAAACCTGCCGTTGTTGTTGGACAATCATCACGGTCATCAGTGATTTCGTCATTATCAGTGTCAAGTTGACTGAGAGCACAACCTGCAGCATCAACTTGGAGGCCAAGTGGTGTATTTGGGCATGCATCAAACGCATTCATAACCATGTCGTTATCACTGTCTTCTTGACTCGAAGAACAGCCAACATTGTCGACTTGTTCACCGGCTGGCGTGTTAGGGCAAGCATCAGCGGCGTCATCAATTCCGTCCAAATCGGCATCCAGTTGAGAAGCTGCGCATCCAGTTGAATCAACAGCTTGTCCAGGTGGTGTTCCGAGGCATTGATCACCGTTTACGCCACTTGCGTTATCACCGTAGCCATCGTTGTCTTGGTCGGCATGCTGCGTTGGCTCGTTCGGGAAAGCATCTCCATTCAGTCCCGCTGCATTGTCTCCGTAGCCGTCACCATCGATATCGCTCCACTGTGTGGAATCATTGGGGAATGCATCCGGATCGTTGCCTGCTTGATTGTCTCCATAGCCATCTCCGTCATCATCAAACCATTGCGAGGAATCGGAAGGGAAATGGTCGCCATTTGTACCGGTTGGATTGTCACCGTAACCGTCCCCGTCTGCATCTTCCCACTGGGTGTTATCGGAAGGGAATTCGTCAGGTGATGTCCCTGCAGGGTTGTCACCGTATCCATCGCCATCTGAATCGGACCATTGAGAGGAGTCGTTGGGGAAAGCATCTCCATTTGTTCCAGACGGATTATCACCGTAGCCGTCCCCGTCAGAGTCTTCCCATTGAGTGGAATCTGCTGGCCAGGCATCAGGATAGTTGCCACTGGCGTTGTCTCCGTAGCCATCACCGTCTGAATCAGACCATTGAGTTGAATCCGTTGGGAAGGCATCCGGGTAGTTTCCGTTTCCGTTGTCACCATAACCATCACCGTCAACATCCGACCATTGTGTCGAATCAGTAGGGAAGGCATCTGAAGAATTGCCGCTGGCGTTATCTCCGTAGCCATCTCCATCCGTATCTGAATACTGGCTTGAATCATAAGGGAAGGCGTCAATGTTGTCATTGTATCCGTCACCGTCACTGTCTTTCTGGTCCAATGCACATCCGTATAGGTCAACGGTGGCACCAGTAGAAGTGTTTGGGCATTGGTCAAGTTCATTGGCCACGCCGTCGTTGTCATCATCAAGTGTCAATGAGAAACAGTTCGAGTCTCCAATAAGTTGTACATTCGCAGAGGAGTAGAGGTCAGCAAAGACACAATACGTTCCGGATGAAGCAGGTGTTGTGTAGTTGAAGTATGGAAGGGACATGTTCTGTGCTGTTGCGGTGATTGAAGTCATGGTTGAAACAACAAGGTTTGCACCTGAGGAATCTTCAACTCGGTATTGATACTTGTAACTGTCACCCGTCACCAAATCCAATCCTTCAGCACGAACGTTGTTCGTTGCAGCGGTTGAACTTGTGGAATACGAGCTAATGACTAAAGCTGGTAGTTGTGGAATAAATTCGCTGATATGAAGGCCTGTGATGTTGTCACTTGTATCAAGGTCCACGACAGAGTTGTTGAGAGAGAGTTCAGCATAGAATAAATGGTCGTTCATCGTAGTTGGTCCTGCCCAGGTAATCTGATAGTTGATGGAAGGTGTGGTCGGGGTAAAGGTCCAATCATCAGAGTCGATCATTGAAGCGTTGATAGCGGCATTTGTGTCGTTGGAAACAGTGATGTTATTTTCGAATTCCGAGTAATCGAGAACGATCCAACGCAGATAGTAATCGGTTCCAATGGAGAGGTTGGTCAGGGCAATTTCACCGGTTGTCGAAGATGTCTGAGTCGTCTGAACCATTTCAAGGAGGAGTTCATCAACGTCGCTGTTCAATGCCATTCCGGAGGCATCACTGAGAGTTGATGAGACCATCATCATCGATTCATCAAAGGTTGCTTGTGTGGTGATGTTCACCATGTAAGTGGTATTCGTTGCATTGAAGGTGCCGTTGGATGAGGAAGCCCAAATTTCGTTGTTATCAATGTACATCTGTCCGTAAGAGGAATTGTAAGAATAATTCGTTCCAATGGTGAGCCCACTGAACGAAAGAGTGGCCGAGGTTCGGTTGTTGATGCTAACATCAACTGTTTCCATGCTTTGTCCGCCACCTGGGTTATCCGTTGAAAGTTCAATGTCATAAATGTTTGATGTCGCCGAACTAAATTGGTACAAGAAAACCCTCAGATAGGATGTGAAATTCGTTGTTGCTGTAAATGAAGCAGCTTCATTATCAGTTCCAGAGCCAAGCGAACCAAATCCATTCAAACTGAGAGAAGAGCCGCTGGAGTCCATCCACTGCCCATCAATGTCACCGTTAGCGTCAATAAAGGTCAAGTTCACATAATAGGTGACCCCTGAAATCATATCGATTTCAAAGAAGTCTTCGTCGCTGGATGAATGAATGGAAAGGCCTGAGCAATACAACGGAAGCAAGGAAGCTGATGTCGCAGCTGTCATGGAATCGTTTGGTTCGAGAATGTCTGGGGCAGTTGTCCCATTTCCTGAACAATTTGTGATGGAACTACCGCCACCGCCTCCGCTTGTGCCGTTGCTTACAGTGAATTTGTTCAAAGTCAGACTCCAAGTACCTGCACCACCATATCGGAAGATCTCGATGTAGACCATTCCCCCGGTGGCCGCTGTGGTGTTTGTGGTAAGTGTCTCAGGATTGGAAATGTATGATTCATCAAGAAAATTTAATGAGGAGTCGTAAAACAACAAGTCGAAATCATTGCTAACTGTGGTTCCGTTTGAGAAGGTCGTTGAAGCAGGGAATGAAAGAGAGGCAGAAAGGCCTTGAGTTGCGGATAATGCGACCTTCAGTAAATCAGAATCATCACCGTAGTCAAGTTCACCGTTACCGCTGTAGGAGCCAGAGAAAATGTAATTCGTAATATTCACCGTAGAGTTGTCAGGCAAATCGCCCCCTGAATTAAGGTCGTTTTGATTTGCTCCAACTGCAGAAACACTTGGAGCACTTAATGCGACAAGTGATGATACAATTAACATGAACACTACTGAAACGGACCGAACTGGCCGTTGATTCCTGACTTTCGTTGGATGCGCCATGGCCTTCCTAAGAGTGGTAGGTATATCAGCATCACCACTGGCCATCAGATGGCAGTTGGGGCGACGTGGCCGTCCTTTTTGTCATCGGGCTTACGAACTCGGGACCAAACGCCCCCCATGAGTTCATCATGATGCCCAGAGCAATAGTGGAATCGACGATAGGCTTCCCTGAAGGAATACGCCTTCTTTCCCGTTGCGACGAGGTAACCTTCGGGAGAGAGCCGAGAAACTACGGTCCCTTCCTCTCCGCATCCGGGTAAATCACAGACGGGTTTGTTCGGCATGTCATTGACTATCCTTCTATGCTTGATTAACTCTTGCCTCATCCCAGCGAAAAAGAATCATTCTTCTGCTTCGGGGTCAGGAATAGGCTCGATGACTACGAGAGGGACATTTGCCTCAATTGCCTCTCCTTCGTCGCAATGGACTGAAATGACAGTTCCCGTGACAGGAGCCTGGATTTCATTTTGCATTTTCATAGCTTCGAGAATGAGAATCACTTGCCCTTCCACGACTTCATCACCCACCGAGACCTCAACGGTGACAACTTTACCAGGGATGTTGGCTGAAACCGTTCCCGACTTCTTTTTCTTACCTCCACCAGATCGACGTTGCTTTGGTGCAGGAGGCGCATCAGGCATTTCTATGTCGAAAGTGACCCCCTCTACCGTTGCTTTCCAAGATGTGCCTTCCCCTTCGAGTTCAACTTCGTATTCCGTGCCGTTGACAATGACTTTTCGTGTTTCTGACATGAGATTACCTCCATGGTGAGCGTTGGCTTCGTGCGTGCATGAGAGACGAGCGGCCGGTAACCATCCGCCGGTGATCTTGTGACCAGGGCTTCCCGGGCCGACGAGCAACTTCGGCTGGGTCTTCGCCTTGTTGCTTTGTAGCAGCAAGTACAGCAGCAATGGCTGCCATTCGCAATTCATCGTCTTTTCCAGCCATGGTTTCAACTCACAAAGGAATATTTCCGTGTTTCCGGGCAGGACGAAGTTCTTCTTTATCCATCAGCATGGCGAGCGCCCTGCACAACCGTTGACGTGTTTGGTTTGGTTCAATGACATCATCAAGATACCCCAATGCCGCTGCCTTGTACGGGTTTGCAAATGTTTCTTTGAAATCCTCGGTCAACCGTTCTCGCTCCTGTTCCGGGTTGCGGGAATGGGCGATTCGACGACGATGAATGATTTCAACGGCGCCATCAGCGCCCATCACGGCCAACTCGGCGCTGGGCCAAGCCACATTGTAGTCACCTCGAATGTGTTTGCTGGACATAACATCGTAGGCTCCGCCGTACGCCTTTCGAAGAATAACCGTCAACTTTGGAACGGTGGCTTCAGCAAAGGCATAGAGAAGTTTTGCACCGTGCCGGATGATTCCTCCCCATTCCTGATTGGTCCCAGGCAAGAACCCTGGTACGTCCTCAAAGGTGAGAATTGGAATATTGAACGCATCACAAAATCGGACGAAGCGAGCCGCCTTATCGCTTGCATCAATGTCAAGGCAACCTGCGAGAACTTTTGGCTGATTGGCCACCACGCCGACGGTGTTTCCGTCCAAGTGCCCAAATCCGATAACGATGTTCCGCGCCCATTCGGATTGAACTTCCATGAAACCACCGTCATCAAGAACTTCGGTAATCACATCAACAACGTCGTAGGGTTTTGAAGAATCTTCAGGTATGATGCTGTCCAGTGCATCGCACAAACGGTCTCTTGAGTCGCTGGTTTTCTTGACAGGCGGGCGCTCGAGGTTGTTTTGTGGGAGCAGGTCGCACAGGTCACGAGCCATCGAAATGGCGTCCTCATCGTCTGAGGCAGTGAAGTGGGAGACGCCTGATTTCGACCCGTGGGTTGAGGCGCCTCCAAGGTCTTCAAACGACACGACTTCATTGGTGACGGTTTTGATGACTTCTGGCCCGGTGATGAACATATGAGCAGTTTGGTCGACCATGATGACAAAATCGGTGATGGCTGGAGAATAAACTGCGCCACCAGCACACGGACCCATAATCACTGAGATTTGAGGGACGACGCCAGAGGCTCTTACATTCCTGAAGAAAATTTCTGCATAGGAACCCAACGAGGCTACCCCTTCCTGAATTCGAGCTCCGCCTGAATCGTTCATTCCAATGACGGGGCGGCCGGTTTTGAGAGCCATGTCAAGGACTTTACAAATTTTAAGCCCGTGCATTTCGCCGAGAGAACCGCCGTAGACGGTGAAATCTTGAGCAAAGGCAAACACTTGCCTTCCGTTGATCGTACCGTGACCGGTGACAACCCCGTCTCCTGGAATCACATTCTTGTCCATATTGAAATCCCGACATCGGTGTTCAACCAAAGCATCAATTTCTTGAAAACTTCCGTCATCCAAAAGCATTTCAAGGCGCTCTCGAGCAGTCATTTTACCACGATTATGCTGGGCTTCAACGCGTGCTTGACCTCCTCCAGCCTCACTACGAGACTTTCGATTTCTGAGGTCTTTTAGACGGTCTTCTGTACTTGACATGGACTTCCCCCTTCGGATGGATGAAAACGCCGCCCTTATGCGTTGCTCTTGTAAATCCGTGAAAACGGCTGTTGAGGGCAGATTCAAGTTTCACCCAAGGGGTGTGTTGATAGGGAGGCGCCTGTTCCTCAGTTCATGGCCCAACCGCTTCGTATTGTTGTCGCCAAACCCGGACTCGACGGTCATGACCGTGGAGCCAAGGTCGTTGCCCGCACGCTTCGTGACGCTGGCCATGAAGTGATCTACACTGGCCTTCGTCGGACTGCGCAACAAATCGTTGAGACCGTACGAGACGAAGACGCTCGCTTCTTGGGGCTTTCTTCCCTTTCTGGAGCCCACAGCCACCTGTTTCCAAAAGTGTGCGAATTGCTCGTCAACGAGGGCTTAGAGGATGTCATCGTATTCGGTGGAGGAATCATCCCCCACGAAGACCGGCCTGAACTGTTCAACGCGGGTATCAAGGCCATCTTTGGCCCTGGAACGCCGACCTCGGAAATTCTTGAATTCATCCAGCATGCTAACAATGTGGACGATGCTGGGGTTGGCCAAGGAAACGACTGGCATTGGGAATCCAAGGCATGAGGTGAGCTTCCATGCAAGATGAAGTTGCACGTGCGCTCAACGGCGAACGTCGCGCCCTTGCCCGAGTCTTATCCGCCATTGAGAACGGGACGTTTACTCACGAGGAAGTGAACCCGCCCTCAACAATGGATTCCACAGAATCAACATGGAGCACCATGGCCATTACTGGAGCGCCTGGCGTTGGAAAATCGGTCTTAGTGGATGCTCTCATGACACGTTGGGCAAAGCAAGGCCACAAACTTGCTCTTCTCGCCGTTGACCCAAGTTCCCCTCGGACCGGGGGAGCCCTTCTTGGTGACCGAGTACGAATGACTTCAGTGGACGACCCCGAAATCAAAGACCACGTCTATGTTCGTTCAATCGCAACACGGACTGCATCTGGAAGCGTACCCCTGATCGTTGAAGACATGGCTTCGTTTCTTCACGCCTGCGGGTGGAGCCGAGTCCTGATTGAAACCGTGGGTTCCGGCCAATCTGAATTGCGATGTGCTGCGGTAGCCGACCGAATCATCGTTGTAGAAGGGCCTGCAAGAGGTGATGGTATACAAGCTGAAAAGGCTGGATTGCTCGAATTGGCTGACGCTGTACTCGTCAATAAAGCCGACCTTGACGGAGCACAAAAACATGCTTCGGAACTTCAAGAATCCTTCAACCTCGGACAAAGCGAATCGCCACCAGTGTTGCTGACGTCGGGCCTACATGACATCGGTATTGAACCAGCATCAGACCTGTTGCTTCACCTCAAGGCATCCGGACGAGCCACGCGAGCACGAATGAGAGAGCGATTACTGGCGAGTCATGAACGACGGCTTGTGACTCATCCATCCTACAATGAATGTCTTGACCTTCTCACGGAGGGCACAATTGATATTGGGAACGCATTGAGTATCTTGTTAGGGGATACAGATGAGTGGTCAAGTTGAACTAACAAACCCGGTCGAAACTTCAGTTGGTGGGATGACAGGTCACATCTTCCGCAGAGTCATTCATTTAGGCATGGCAGCAATCCCACTTCTCTACTTTAGTATCGGAGAGGATGTAGCGTCAACGGTCAACATGGACTTGGACCAAGTCGTTGCTTCTGTCGTCCTGTTTGCACTTGTGGCCGAAAGCCTTCGGTTGCGATATGGAATTACCATTTTTGGACAGCGTGATTATGAGGCAAAGCAGGTTTCTGCGCTGGCTTGGGGGGCATTTGGAATTGGAATGGTCCTGCTGCTTGTACCGCATGAAGCGTATGCATACCCACTGATTGTCTCATTGGCTTTTGGAGACCCGCTCATGGGAGAATTACGCAGAAAAGGAATCGCTACACGCCAAGTCATGATGATATCAACTGGTGTCATCCTTGCAATATGGCTCGTCAGCTCTTTACAATTTGATACGCCCCTCTGGATTGCCTTGCTCCTAGCGCCTGTGTGCATGATCGCTGAATGGCCGCGATTGCGTTACATTGATGACAATGCAACCATGCTTCTCATACCGCTTGCCCTCGTTCTTTTATTGGAACCATTTGCCCAAGTAATGTGAGACACAAA
>ERZ1049444.1447-NODE-1447-length-17917-cov-7.496305_pt1 | contig 17917 bp, 15 predicted proteins | sample MGYA00383101_ERZ1049444 | MGnify/ENA primary metagenome ERZ1049444 (study PRJEB29581, sample SAMEA5548371) | metagenome | biome: marine; feature: coastal; material: water | depth 50 m | study: Short-term variability in the microbial, nano- and picoplankton...
ATGCCTTTAAACCGCTAGGTATAGACAAAACTCGACATCATCATACTAATTGTTGTGGCATTTATGTCTATTTTCACAGAATCAAAATTATTGCTGTTTGGTAATTCATAACTCATGCGGCAAACCAATTGCAGCTTTGGATTTCATTTCATTGGTAAAGCAAAGCACGTAAACCATCGCATAATATGAAGTTTTTGCATACAAAATTATTTCAGATATTTTTTGAAGAAATGACTGAGATAAACAAGACAGCCCAAAATAAAATTAACATACAGACGTCAAGGGAAAATTTTGGAAATTTTTTAAAAAAATGCGTTGACCATCTTGGTGCTCCTACGTCAGATTGTACGGGCTTATAGCGGCACCACAACATATAGTATATCGTTTTCCCATAAGGCAGGGTTGGAAGCGGATATTACTTTTGCCATACGCATCAAGCGATAGGCGGGGGCCGCATGAATAGCAGGCATAATGCTGAACGATACAAAAAGAATAACAAACAAGGCAAAAAGATGAAAATTGAAAGAAAATTCACGAAAGCCGGGCAAGATGCCTATTCCGACATTGATTTTATCAAAACTTCCTCTGAAATAAGAAACCCGGATGGGACAGTGGTTTTTCATCTAGACGATGTAGAGGTTCCGTCTTCTTGGTCTCAGGTGGCCAGTGACGTTATTGCCCAAAAATATTTCCGCAAAGCCGGTGTGCCGGTAGAACTTAAAAAGACAAAAGAGAAAAATGTTCCTGAATTTTTGTGGCGCTCGCAAGCGTCTTCTGACGAAACTGCAATAACCGGCGAGACCTCGGCAAAGCAGGTATTTGACCGCTTGGCTGGCGCTTGGGCGTATTGGGGTTGGAAAGGCGGTTACTTCAGTACTGCTGAAGATGCGCAGGCCTATTACGACGAAATGCGGTATATGTTGGCGACCCAAAGGGCCGCGCCGAATAGCCCGCAGTGGTTTAACACAGGATTGCATTGGGCATACGGAATTGATGGCCCAAGTCAGGGACATCATTATGTGGATTTCAAATCGGGAAAGCTGGTAAAATCAAAATCAGCATATGAGCACCCACAGCCTCATGCCTGTTTCATTCAATCTGTGACCGACGATCTCGTTAACGAGGGCGGAATTATGGATCTTTGGGTGCGCGAAGCGCGGCTCTTTAAATACGGATCCGGGACAGGTACAAACTTTAGCTCCCTTCGCGGTGACGGTGAGGCCTTGTCAGGTGGCGGCAAGTCTTCAGGGCTTATGGGATTCTTAAAGATTGGTGATCGGGCTGCGGGCGCAATTAAATCCGGTGGAACCACCAGACGCGCAGCAAAAATGGTCATCTGCGACGCTGACCATCCAGATATCGAGAGCTTTATAGGCTGGAAGGTCAAAGAAGAGCAAAAAGTTGCCAGCATCGTAGCGGGCAGCAAAATGCATGAGGAAAAACTCAACGAGATTTTTGCGGCCATACGCGCGTGGGATGGTAGCAGTGAAGATTCGGTGAACCCTAGCAAAAACCCATCTTTAAAAACTGCCATAAGAGGCGCCAAAAAGGTCGCAATACCAGAAACTTATGTGAAGAGAGTGTTGGATTACGCCAAGCAAGGGTATAGCAGCATCGAATTTCCAACATATGACACAGATTGGGATAGCGAAGCTTATGCCTCGGTCTCTGGTCAAAACTCGAACAACTCGATACGTGTCACGGATGCGTTTTTGAAAGCCGTTGAGGCAGATGATGATTGGGAACTGATTAGACGCACAGATGGATCAGTTGCTAAAACGATAAAAGCCAGAAAGCTTTGGGAAGATGTTGGACATGCTGCCTGGGCCTGCGCCGATCCTGGCATCCAATATCACGACACCGTAAATGCGTGGCATACCTGCCCAGAAGACGGCGAGATCAGAGGATCAAACCCGTGCTCGGAATATATGTTCCTAGATGACACCGCATGTAATCTGGCCTCGATGAATTTGCTGAGTTTTCTAAAAGACGGTAAGTTCCAAGCCGATGATTATGTCCATGCTACACGGCTTTGGACCATAACATTAGAAGTTTCGGTTCTTATGGCTCAGTTTCCGTCCAAAGAAATTGCACAGCGCTCTTATGATTTCAGAACATTAGGGCTTGGCTATGCAAATATTGGCGGCCTGCTGATGAACATGGGGTTTGGTTATGATAGCGATGAAGGGCGCGCTCTTTGCGGTGCTTTAACGGCCATTATGACCGGCGTGTCATATGCAACAAGCGCGGAAATGGCGCGTGAGTTAGGTCCCTTTCCAAAGTATCAAAAAAATGCCGAACACATGCTGCGCGTTATTCGCAACCATCGCAACGCAGCTTTAGGCAAATCTACAGGCTATGAAGATCTGACTATCAAGCCAGTGCCGCTAGACTGTGAAAACTGCCCAGACCAAGATTTGGTAATGCTTGCACAATCCAGTTGGAACAACGCGCTTTCGGCTGGCGAAAAGCATGGTTTTCGAAATGCTCAGACATCTGTTATTGCGCCAACGGGGACGATCGGGTTGGTCATGGACTGTGATACAACTGGAATTGAGCCCGACTTTGCATTGGTTAAGTTCAAAAAACTTGCAGGTGGTGGATATTTCAAGATCATCAACCGCTCAGTGCCCGCGGCGTTGGAAAAGCAGGGTTATGGAAGTGCCCAAATTGAAGAGATCATCTCTTATGCAGTAGGCCATGGCTCTCTTGGCAATGCCCCAGGCATCCATCACACCAGTCTTATCGGGCATGGGTTTGGTCCGGCAGAGCTTGAAAAAATCGAAGCCGCTTTAGAATCTGCTTTTGATATCAGATTTGTGTTCAATCAATGGACACTTGGCGCAGAGTTCTGCACCGGCGTTCTTGGCATTCCTGAAGAAAAGCTAAACGACCCAAGTTTTGATCTTTTGCGTCATCTCGGCTTTAGCAAAGCAGACATTGATGCCGCGAACGATCATGTTTGTGGAACGATGACCTTAGAAGGGGCGCCGCATCTGGACAAAGAGCACTATCATATCTTTGATTGCGCCAATCCATGCGGCAAAAAAGGCAAACGGTATCTTAATGTGAACAGCCACATTCACATGATGGCTGCGGCCCAATCGTTCATCTCGGGCGCCATCTCGAAAACCATAAACATGCCAAATGACGCGACAATCGAAGATTGTCAAAAGGCCTATGAACTGAGCTGGTCGCTGGGCGTCAAAGCCAACGCACTATATCGCGATGGCTCAAAACTGTCGCAGCCACTGGCATCGGCATTGGTTGAGGATGATGACGAAGCCGCTGAAATTCTTGAAAGCGGCAGTGCCCAGGAAAAGGCCGCTGTTCTTGCCGAAAAAATTGTTGAGAAAGTCATCGTCAAAGAAATCGTCAAATCTCATAGAGAGAAGATGCCAGAGCGCCGCAAAGGCTATACTCAAAAGGCAATTGTTGGGGGCCACAAAGTGTATTTGCGCACGGGCGAATACTCTGACGGCTCGCTCGGTGAAATTTTCATCGATATGCATAAAGAGGGTGCCGGTTTTCGCGCCATGATGAACAATTTCGCCATCGCAGTCTCTGTTGGCCTGCAATACGGCGTGCCTTTAGAAGAATTTGTGGACGCCTTCACCTTCACCAAGTTTGAACCTGCCGGCATGGTACAAGGAAACGACAGCATCAAAAACGCCACGTCTATCCTTGATTATATTTTCCGCGAATTGGCTGTTAGCTATCTGGATAGAACCGATTTGGCACATGTGAAACCCGAAGGTGCTGCGTTTGATGATTTAGGTCGCGGACAAGATGAGGGCATCAGAAATGTTAAGGAACTTAGTGATGATAATGCCTCTAAGTCATTGGAAGTTCTAAAACAAATTAGTTCCTCTGGATATCTAAGAAAGCGCCTTCCACGTGAGTTAGTGGTTCTTCAGGGTGGCCAGACAAGCGGTAATTTAGCAATGTCTGAAACAGCAGCAGTTGTTGCAGATATTCCGCAACAGGCACCTGAGACATCAACAATAGCGACGGCAAGTGCAATGGATGCCCGCACCAAAGCAAAAATGCAAGGTTATGAAGGTGATCCATGCGGGGATTGTGGAAATTACACATTGGTTCGAAATGGAACTTGTATGAAATGCAACACCTGTGGGGCGACCTCAGGTTGTAGTTAAAAAAACAAAGAGACACGGGGAGGGTGCGCTCACCCCTGACGACGTTCAAGCCGCAGGCATAAACATAAATCGAGCGGTATAATGATGAGCTTGAACGGCGAGACTACAAAAGGGGGGCTATGCCCCCCATTTTTTTGTTTTATGCTATAGAAATAGGGATTTCCGTGGTTTCTTTAAGGCTTTCCATCACGAAACTTGCGGATACATCACTCATTTGCACTTTTTTAGTTAAACGCTGATACAGGGCGTCATACTCTGCCATATTGGCCACCCGAGCCATGATAAGATAGTCCAGATCACCGGTCATCCGATGCACAGATTGTATCTGGGGTAACGATTGAACAGTTTGTGCCAGCCGCTTTCGCCACTCTGCATCATGCTGGCTGGTTCTGATTTGTATAAAAACCTGCAGATCAAGCCCAAGTTTATGAGCGTCGACAATGGCCACTTTACTTTTAATGAAGCCATGTTCCTCAAGCGCCTTAACACGGCGCCACACAGCGTTTCTAGACAGTCCGACCTGTTCACCAAGAACCTCTATAGACAAGCTGCAATCCTTTTGAAGACACTGCAATATCTTCCTATCAAACGTATTTATTTCCACATTAAAGCCTCAAATTTGAGATTTTTTCCCATACATTCGTAAATTTAGATAATTTTTGGGAAATAATCTACATGAAAAAATTTTATAAAAATACGATCATTACAAGGAGATAAATATGTACAAAAAACTGTTCATTGATCATCCCCAGAGCATAGAGGAAACATATTTTGAACATGCTCGATTTGCTTTGAAATTTTCATCGCTGCTGTTTCTAGCCGCTCTTGCAGCTTTCATACACGCTCTTGTTCCTGCTTTTTTTGAAAAAACTGCCAGTACAATCGTGGCAAATCTGTTTGATAAAACACGCGACCGAGGACGATGAATGTGTCGCTGGGCAGGTTATATAGGATCACCGATCCATTTATCTGATATCCTAAGCGCACCGGAACATTCTTTGATTGAACAAAGTAGGGCGCCAGATGAAGGTAAAGCCCGCTTAAACGGTGATGGTTTTGGCATTGCTTGGTATGATAAACGTGCCGAACCGGGACTTTACAAAGACGTACATCCAGCATGGTCGGATGTGAACCTCAGATCTTTTGCAAATCAAGTTCAATCCCATCTCTTTCTTGCTCATGTGCGTGCGTCTACAGGAACCGCAATTAGTCGCAATAACAGTCATCCCTTTGTGGTGGATAATTGGAGCTTTATGCACAATGGATTAGTAGGCGGGTTTGAAAAGGTGCGAAAAAAGGCAGATATGCTGATCCCGGATGCGCTGTATAAGCACCGCAAAGGCGCAACCGATAGTGAGGCCTTTTTTTTAAATGCTTTGGGGCAGGGGCTGGAATATGATCCCAAAAGGGCCATTGCCGAAACAGTTAAAGTTTTTGAACAGCTCTCGCCTATTACTCCGCATCTGCGCCTGTCTATTGCCTTTTCAGATGGTAAAAAGCTTTATGCTGTGCGGTATGCTTCTGACCGTTGGGCCCCGTCGATATATTACCGAAGGTATAAGCAAAACGATAGTTGGGCGATTGTTTCGGAACCATTTGACGAAAATCACAATGGATGGACAAGAATGGAAAGCAATTCGTTTTGTATTTTTGACAAAAAAGAAGTTATAATTCAGACGCTTATTTAGCGCGAATTGAAACATCCGCGCTAAATTGCTTTTATATTCAGCCCACCAAGGCGGCGTTTAGGTTTTCATCAACTTTTTCAAGAAAGCCTATAGTGCTTAACCATTTTTGATCAGGCCCTACCAATAGAGCGAGATCTTTGGTCATATCTCCGCTTTCCACAGTTTTGACGATCACCTCTTCTAGGGTGGTTGCAAATTTCAAAAGTGGTGCATTGTCATCAAGTTTTGCCCGGTGCTTTAGACCGCCGGTCCAAGCAAAGATCGAGGCAATTGAATTGGTTGAGGTTGCCTCACCCTTCTGGTGCTGCCGGTAGTGCCGCGTCACTGTTCCATGAGCTGCTTCTGCTTCTACAATTTTTCCATCCGGCGTCATTAGCTGGGATGTCATCAATCCCAAAGAGCCAAATCCTTGGGCAACCGTATCCGACTGCACATCACCATCATAGTTTTTACAAGCCCAAACAAAGCCACCGTTCCATTTCATCGCGCAGGCAACCATGTCATCTATCAAGCGATGCTCGTACTGAATACCCTTGGCTTTAAACTTATCTTCAAACTCTTCCTCATAAACCTTTTGGAAAAGTTCCATAAATCGCCCATCATATTGTTTCATAATGGTATTTTTAGTCGATAGGTATACAGGCCAACCAAGGTTTAAACCGTAGTTCATTGAAGCGCGGGCAAAGTCGATGATCGAATTGTCCAGATTGTACATTGACATGAAAACGCCCGATGACGGCGCCTTAAACACCTCATGTTCGACCACCTCGCCATCCTCTCCGACAAACTTCATCGACAAAGTACCGGGGCCGGGAAATTTCATATCAGTGGCGCGATATTGATCACCATAGGCATGCCGGCCAATAACGATCGGCTGGGTCCAACCAGGTACAAGGCGCGGGACATTTGAACAGATGATTGGCTGACGAAAAACCACGCCTCCCAAAATGTTACGAATGGTTCCATTGGGCGAGCGCCACATTTTTTTGAGGCCAAACTCTTCGACTCTTGCTTCATCGGGCGTAATGGTTGCGCATTTAACACCCACGCCGACTTCTTTTATTTTTTCAGCTGAATCAATCGTGATTTGATCATTCGTGCGGTCACGTTCCTCTATGCCCAAATCATAATACAGCAAATCTACATCAAGATACGGCAGAATAAGTTTTTTCTTGATAAAATCCCAAATAATTCTGGTCATTTCATCACCGTCAAGTTCGACGATTGGATTATCGACTTTTATCCTGCTCATAGCGGCCTATCCTCAAATAGCGTTTATATTCTTCGCGTCTCTTAGCGCATTTTCAGAGTTATGCAACCCCAGTATGCAATGGTATACTTTTGGGTTTGCTGTATCAAAAATGAAACCCTATGGATCAGCCGGCCCTGAAAGTTCATTTAACCAAATTGGTCAACGTCCGTATTTTCGACTTCAAGCTGGTTTCGAATATCTTCAATAACCGAATGCCAAAGTTCAACAGATTGCGCTCCGCTCACCACGTGCTGTCCAGCAACAATAAAGGTTGGCACCGCACGAACACCCATTTCTCTGGCTGCTGTGTCTCTTTCTTTTATTTCCAGAAGATCTTGGCCCGAGCCAAACAATCTACTAATCACATCTGCATCCATCCCGGTTTCAGCAGCAATACCAGCCAATATATTGGTGTTGCCGATATCTTTTCCATGACAAAAATAGGCTTCAAACAGCGCTTGGACCATCTTATCCTGACAGCCTTCCAATTTAGACCAGTGAATTAAACACTGCGCCCTAAGTGTGTTAGGAGTTTTTACAATAGCTTCAAAATTAATGTTCAAACCTGCGGATTTAGCATGCTCAACGACAGGTAAATACGCTTGAATTGCGCCCTCTTTACCGCCAAATTTGGCTTCAAGATATTCGCGGCGATCCATTCCACCCTCGGGCATATCAGGATTGAGTTGAAAGGGATGCCATTCAATAGAAAACAAGTCTTTATCAACGCCTTTGAGCGCCGTAAAAAGATTGTGCTTTCCTATAAAACACCACGGGCAAATGGGATCAGAAAAGATATCAAGCCTGATCATGAGAGGGTCCTAGCTTTTGTTTTAGGGTAGGGCGGAGAAGTTTGCCGTTCGGTCCATAAGGTAAACTTTCACATTGGAAATAGGCTCTTGGCTGCTTGTATCGTGCAAGTCGGGTCGATGCAAATGTCTTTAAGTCATCCTCACTTAGATCAGACTTTGCCGTAAAAAATGCAGCAATAATAGTTACATCTTTTGTGATCTCAATCTCGCTAACAGCAACAGTTAAAATATCACTGTGAGATAGAAGCGCAGCTTCAACCTCGATCTGGGATACCCGGAAACCTCCTGCATTTATCATATCGTCGCTTCGGCCCAAATATGTTATGGTTCCGTCTGCTTCCATCTTACCCATATCGCCGGTTAAAAACCAATTTTCCCTATATGTATCTTCGGTGGATTTTGTAGAGTTTAGATATCCGAGCATCAAGCCGCAATCACTAGTGTCAAGAGCAATTATTCCTGCGATGCCAAGCGCAACCGGCTGGTCATCACCTTCCTTTGGCAAAATTGCCACACGGCGTCCAGTTTGGGGTTTTCCAATTGAATTTTTGCCGCAATTTAATCTTGGATTATTCGAAATAAAGGTTGAACATTCCGTCATTCCAAAAGCTTCATATATTTTTGTTCCTGTTGCTTTTGTCCATTCTCCACTAACTGATGGGGGCAGTTTTTCGCCGGCACACAATCCATGCCTCAGATGGGGAACATTCAACTTCGTTATATTTTTCAATATTTTACGATAAATTCCTGGTGCTGCTGCAAATAGCGAAACTCTATATTTCTCAAGTAGAGCAGGTATAGCTTCAAAGTTTGAGGATGTATCTAGAGCAAGGGCCGTCGCTCCTATTGCCCAAGGGTCCAGAAGCCCTGTTCCCAAGGTAAACGTCCAATTGAATGCCCCTGCATGCAGCAGTCTATCGCTTGAGCTTATCTCATACCAATCCCGCACCATCATTTGTCGCGCCCAAATGGCCCTGTGGGCATGCATCACCGCATGTGGATGCGCGGATGTTCCGGAAGTAAATACAATATATGCTAAGCGGTTTGGATCACCATAAACAAACTCTGCCAATGGTCCATTTTGCATTTCTTTCAGGTCTAGTGGCGAAATTTGAACCGTGCTTGTCTGGGCTGAAGATTGAGTTTCAAGAGAGGTTAAAATTGCCTTTGGTTGGATAGCTAATATAATGGACTGGACTTCACATTCTGTAAGTTGTGATGAGGTTGGCACCGGCACCAAATCAACAGCGATCGCCGCAAGATATGCAATTGGAAAATCAACAGTGTTCCCAAGGCGCAGCAAAATTCGATCACCAGAGTTTAGCCCCTTTTTCAAAAATCCAAATGCAGTTGATAAAACCGCATTTCTTAGATCGCGATATGACCAAGTCTCTGTCACATTTTTGGCATTAGCCATTAGCAGCGCAGGTTTATTCGGGGTTATTTCTGCAAAAGACAATGCATGTGCCGCCAGATTAAAAGGGGTTGGGCAGCGTGGGTGATCACCATTCCCATAAACTGATAGCATTTTGATGTCCTTGAACAGTATGACTTAAGTTGCAAGCAGGATAGTCTAGGCATATACCTAACTTATGCTGTCTAAAGATCCAAAATCTTTAATTAAAATTGCCCGCGAAGGCGGATTGCAAGAAAACGCCGAACCGCTGAACCTAGGCACCCGTGTTCGTAGCTTGCGAAAAGCACGAAACTGGACGCTAGAGCAGGCCGCTCGACAAGCCGGGCTTGCCAGGTCGACATTGTCTAAAATCGAAAACGGACAAATGTCACCGACATATGAAGCTTTGAAAAAGCTTGCGGTAGGACTTGAAATTTCTATTCCCCAATTATTTACACCGCCAAGCAAGAATGAAATCAGCGGCAGGTTGACTGTCACAAAAGCAGGGCAGGGGACTGCACATGCAACGACAACGTACGAGCATGATTTACTTAGCGAAGGGCTAACCAAGAAAAAGATGCTTCCCTATCAGGCCCGGATACGTGCACGCCGGGTTGAAGAGTTTGGGGAATGGGTTCGCCATGACGGAGAAGAGTTTCTATATGTCTTAACCGGGATCATTACTTTATATACAGAATTTTATGAACCCATTGAGATGCGCCGCGGAGATAGTGCCTATTATGATGCCAGTATGGGTCATAATGTTGTCTCAATCAGTGAAGACGATGCTACTATTCTTTGGGTAACTTCTCTTGTGTAGCCAGTAAACTGTAGTTTTTTTATTTCCATATACTTGATAGTTTTAAAAAAGTAACAGTGCTCTATTCACAAGCAACCGCCGAGCAGCTCATCTAGCGCCCGGATCAATACAGGTCAAACCCAGTTTTTTGAAAACGCCCCCAGATATTGCCAAAGAACAGCAACACTATAAAACCTGTCAAATTCTCTATATTTTTTCATCAAAGGCGATTCGCAAAAATATCAAAAATATGAGTAAGAACTGCATAGTTCGAGCTAAACCGTAAAATCTTTTGTTATACCTTTTTCTGAAATAACAAGCGAATATTGAGATGCATCCAAAGATGTTCCCGGTTCAAAAATGCAAATGACACCCAAAAACTCCACTGGTTTTTGCAGCCCTTTGGAGAAGGACAGTAATCTTAGCACAATCTAAATAAAGCACAAAATGCTGTGGGTTAATATGCTATCGCGCAATACTCATTGTATTACAAACTATTGATTGCGATTAAGGAAAGCCGGTTCGGATTCAGGTTTATGAACACTTTTAATGCTAAGAAATAGGTGTCGGCAGAAAACACTTAAAACAAAACCCTTCTGGACAGTTCATCATCTCAATGACCGGCATAGATAAAAAAATCAACTTTTGACTTGGAGAGTGATGATTAAAGCAGTATACATAGCGCACTGCTCGATAGGTTTCTTGCCTGTATGAAACCTGCCTCAATGACTTAGCGCCTGCTTTATGCAGGCGTTTTTTTTGCCCATGACATCCGGAAACAAATTCACACGGTTTTGCAACACAGAATTTTCAGCAGAAATTCACAGGATAATATCAAAAGATTGAAGTCTTTTAAGACCACCAAAAAGTTATTTCTTTTTCGATGAAACCAATTTGGTTTCTGGATAGACGAGACCCGCTGATATCACAAGTTTGGCGGCATCTTCGATACTCATATCCAACTGAATGACATCTTCTTCTGGAAAAAACAGTAAAAAACCGGATGTCGGATTTGGGGTTGTTGGCACAAAAACGGACAGCAACTGGCCCTCTGACACAGCCTTTGATTTTACTTCCCCCTTGGCGACCGTTGAAATAAACCCAACAGCCCAAATCCCTTTACGAGGATATTGCACAAGGCATGCTTTCTCAAAAGAGCGATCTGACTGGGCAAAAACAGTTTCAGCAATCTGCTTAACACCAGAGTATATTGACCGCACTACTGGCATGCGATGGACCAAAGTTTCTGCGTTTCTAATAAAAAAGCGACCAATGAAACCTTTGGCGATCCACCCCACAAAGGTCGTAAAAACCAAAAAGAATATCACACCCAGACCGCGGATATTCATCTGGCTCTCTTCGCCAAATATTTGCTTTATTATAGTTTCAGGCTGATAAGAGTTGGGGACAAAAGGCAACACAAACCCATCTACCCAACCGATTACCGTCCAAATAAGCCATACGGTCAGACCAACGGGGGCAATAACAACTATGCCTGTTAGGAAACTATTACGAAGCCCTGAAAACAAAGGCTTTCTAGGCACAGGAGGTGGTGTGGCTTGAAACGGTTTATTCATGATACCCTTCTCTTAGCCAACATCTCTAAGCTTATAATGTCGAATACACAATGATTGCGTGAACAGAAATAAAATCATGGTCAGAAATCTGTGAAATTACTCGCTAACTTAGCTGCCAAACTCGCATTGTTTACGATCAGTGCAATATTTGCCTCTAGCGACTTTCCTGCGGTCAGGTCAAAAATCCTAGATAGCAAAAAGGGCGTGACATCTTTAGCTGTAATTTTGTCATTAAAAGAATCCTCAATCGCCTGATCTATGATTGGCTGAATATCGCAAAGAGGAATTTCATTTTGCGCTGGAATTGGATTGGCAACCAACTGACCCCCAGTGATCCCCAACTCAGCTCGCATTTTATGCGCTTCGGCAATCTGCTTTAAATCATCCATTCTAAGCGGTGATTTATATTCGGATTTAGCCGACCAAAACGCTGGAAACTCATCTTGTTTGTATGCAATCACCGGAACACCAAATGTCTCTAGAACCTCAAGTGTTTTAGGAATATCCAAAATAGCTTTGCACCCAGAGGACACAACCGTCACCGGCGTTCGCGCCAATTCTTGTAAATCCGCAGAGATATCAAAGGAAAACTCGGCGCCGCGATGCACCCCCCCTATGCCGCCTGTTGCGAATACAGAAATACCGGCATGTGCGGCTGCAATCATGGTGGCGGCTACCGTGGTTGCGCCAGTTGCTTTTTGAGTTAGGCAAATTGCCAAATCAGCACGGGATAATTTTCGCGGTGACTGCGATGCAGCCAATTCAGAAATCTCTTGATGAGAAAGACCAACTTTTAACACCCCATTTAGAACTGCAATTGTTGCCGGCACGGCTCCATTATCGCGCACAGATTTTTCTACTCTTAAGGCAACCTGTTTATTTTCAGGCCATGGCATTCCATGCGTGATAATAGTGCTTTCCAAAGCGACAACCGGCTTTGAATTGTCCAAGGCATCTTGCACCTCGGTGCTTACGTCAATCTCGATCATGCACTATCCTTGCCATTTACGAATGCTGCCGCGGCCTCAACAGCCTGCTTTAATGCCTTTTCGGCAGAAAGTTTTTCAATTTCTGCTGCCAGATGTGCAGCCATGAAGGTATCGCCCGCTCCGGTCACTCTTTGAACTTCTATTTTGGGCGGTGCATAAAGGACTGGTCTCTTTAATGCCCTGCCGTCACAAACTGTCAATCCACCATGGGTCACGATGGCCCGCTTTGCACCCATGCTCAAAAGCCCAAGAACCGCAGCCTCGGCAGTATTAAATTCCGCTCCACACAAAATTTCAGCTTCCTGCAGATTGCAATAGAAGGTTGCATTTTTATGTCCAAAAAAAGGTTTGAGGCGTTTGCCTTTTCCCGGTGATGCAGGACACAAACGCAGATCACAAGCTGCAAAATATGGACTGACTGAAATCTCTTCTAAAACTTCATCAGACAGATTGCCATCAAGGACAATCATTCCATCAAAAGGCTTAACAATTGAGCCAAGGCGGCCATCTTTCAAAGGCTTCAATATAAGATCGCCGGCCGCTTCGAGGCTATGAGCATGAGCAATGGCGGCAACAACACCGTCTGAATCTTCAATTGCCATATAGCGATCTGTTGGCCAATCTTCAGGGCGGAAAATATAACTTGCTTCAAGACCAATCTGTTTGCATCTATCGATGAGAGCTTGACCTTCTGGATCCTTACCTATCGCAGTTAAAATTGTGGACTTATAACCAAGCATACAGAGCTTTTGTGCAATATTAAAGGCAACGCCACCAGGTAACATTTTAATTTGTCCGGGCTCATCAGAGGCACGCGAAAGAGACGCGTTCGTGGTGCCGATTATATCCCAAAGCACGCTGCCAATGCAGATAATTTTTTGTGTATTCGCGCTCATTCTGTGGGAATCGAAAAGGTTGTGGCCGCCCAAAGGCTTTCCCAAACAGCACCCGAGTTTTGCGCAGTGCCGCCTTCGGGAATGCGTAATATAACCGCATCTAAAAGATAGTCGTGCCCAGGTAGGACGTCTATAATGGCTTTGCCTTGCGCGTTGGTTTTGATATAAAAAACGGAAACATCACCCGAACTTGAGCGTTGAAATACCTCGATCTGCGCGTGTTTTCGTGGAATGCCCTGATACAAAAGAAGAACTTTAATTCCATTTGAAGTATCTTCTGTATAGGGATTGGTCAGCACAACAAATTCGGTTTCAAGCTTATATGATCGATCGTTTCCTTGCCCCGGACCGATCCCAATCAGCGCTTTGCTGAAACGTTTGTAGCTTTCTATAAAGTTCGTTTTTGGCAAGTTTCGACTTTCATGGACCGGTTCAATTAAACCTAGGTTTTTATGCTGAATAAAATCGTTAAATTTTTGCCAATCCTTATAGGTAAGCGTGCTTGGGCGAGAGTGATAAACCACCACCATTAGGCCATTTTCTAGGGCAGGGGTCTTCATTGCAGGAATATCCCCAGACCGTGAATTAACCGCCGTTGTGCTGCTATTTAGCTCCCAAAAGAAATTCTCAATTCTATTTTTAAAGTAAGAAAGATTTATGCCCTTGAAATTTTGCCCATTTCGAAGTTCGATCGCAACCGTATCGCCAATTTGAGGTTGGAAATTCTTAGTATCCAGCCACATTTCGTGGGCAAGGGAAAAGTTTGGAATAAACAGCGTGTAAAGGACAAAGACAAAAATGCGGATGGCGTATCTAAAACAGATATTTAACATTACTATTTTAACTTTGTCGTTTTGGCTGTTACCGGGCTATGTCGCACAGTCTCATGAGGTTTTGCCCAGCATCGCTGATATTACGTTGGATCGCAAGTCAATCAACGTCAAAATCAGACTTACGGCAGAAGCCATGCTTGCGGAAATCGACCTGCAAACGGTTTCCGATACAAGTGGCGCTGAAAATGAACAGGAATATGATCGACTTCGGTTATTGAAGCCAGATCAACTTGAAGTGATTTTCAGGCAATACTGGCCGGAACTGGCCAAAAAAATACATATTCGCACTGCCGATTCTGATAATGATCTTTTATTGAACTTGAACGCTATACGCATTGATCCAGTCGGAGATATAGACCTCCCACGCTTTAGCGATATCTCTTTCACAGCACCCAGACAGAGTTTTGAACCTATTGTTTTTTCATGGGATAAAAGACTTGGCGCAATTATTCTTCGCCAACAGGGCATCGAAAATGGGGTAACAGGATATTTAACATCTGGCCAGAAAAGCCCCCCCATCAGCGATAATTTGCAACCGCCAAAATCTGGGTGGTTTGTGTTCGTCGAGTATATTCCCATTGGCTTTGATCACATCCTACCAAAAGGTTTGGATCATGTGCTTTTTGTTTTGGGACTTTACTTCTTAAGTCTGAAGTTGTCAGTTTTGCTTTGGCAAATTACATCCTTCACGCTTGCACATACAGTCACCCTAACAGCAGCGGCCTTTGGGCTGGTAAACTTGCCAGCAACAGTAATTGAACCCCTCATTGCGGCTTCAATCGTTTTCGTTGCTGTTGAGAACTTATTTTCGCAGCGTCTGTCGAAATGGCGGCCCATAGTGATATTCGCTTTTGGCTTATTGCACGGATTAGGATTTGCCAGCGTTCTTTCTGCCTTTGGCTTACCGGAAACGCAGTTCATTCCAGCTTTGATTGGCTTCAATATTGGCGTTGAATTAGGTCAGTTAAGCGTGATTTTGATAGCCTTTATTCTGCTTGGGTATTGGTTTGGGAAAAAACACTGGTTTCGAGCAAGGGTTTCAATTCCCGCTTCGCTTTTAATTGCAGCAACTGGCGGTTGGTGGTTTTTAGAACGCACTCTTTTGGCTTAACAAAGAGTGCGTTCTTCTAGGTATTTTTCGCTTGCGTCATAAAAATAGTGGCAGTATACGCAGCTATCGAAATCCGCAGACGGGGTTCGGGCATTTGGGACAGACATCCCCAAGCGTCCTCCGGTTGGAGCAAAAGCTCATACTCCCCCGTCCAGGCGAAAACCGGAAAGGAAAAAGACATGGCTCTTCCAGAGTTTACCATGCGTCAGTTGTTAGAAGCTGGCGTTCACTTTGGCCACCAAACCCAAAGATGGAACCCAAAGATGGCTGAGTTCATCTATGGTTCACGTAACGGCATTCACATTATGGACCTTACACAAACGGTTCCGATGCTTGATGCAGCACTGAATGTTGTGCGCGAAACTGTTGCAAAAGGCGGCCGTATTTTATTTGTCGGCACAAAACGTCAGGCGGCAGGACCGGTTGCAGAAGCAGCCGAAAAATGCGCTCAATATTATATGAACCACAGATGGTTGGGCGGCACTTTGACAAACTGGCAAACAGTTTCTAAGTCTATTAATCGCCTTACAGTCATTGAAGAACAGATGACGACTGGCGCAGATGGCCTAACCAAAAAAGAACGGTTAGGAATGGAGCGTGAGCAGTCGAAACTTCAGGCTTCATTGGGCGGAATTCGCGAAATGGGCGGCGTGCCTGATCTTTTGTTTGTTATAGACGTGAAGAAAGAAGCCCTTGCAATTGCAGAAGCAAATAAGCTTGGAATTCCAGTGATTGCGGTGGTTGATACAAATTGCCCTCCTGCAGGTGTAGATTACATCATTCCAGGAAATGATGATGCTGCTCGTGCCATTGCTCTTTACTGTGATTTGGCAAGTCGGGCCGCTTTGGACGGAATGTCCGCGCAGCTCGGAGCCGCCGGTGTCGATTTGGGTGCATTAGAAGAAACCCCAGCAGAGGAGCCTTTGGCTGCAACAGAAGAGCCCGCCGCTGCGGCCCCATCTGAAGAAGAGCAGGCGCCTGCAGAGGCTTCAACCTAGCCACTTCGCTATAAATTTTGAGCGCGGGGATACCCGCGCTCGCGTTAATTCAAAGAAATGAGGAGAGCCTAACATGGCGATCACAGCATCTATGGTCAAAGAACTGCGCGAAACGACGGGCGCAGGAATGATGGACGCAAAAAAAGCACTGATAGAAACCGACGGTGATTTTGAAGCCGCTATTGACTGGCTGCGCACAAAAGGTCTTGCAAAAGCCGCCAAAAAATCTGGACGCGTGGCGGCCGAAGGTTTGGTAGCTGTTGCTGTTTCAGATGGTGAAGGCGTTGCCATTGAAGTTAACTCAGAAACAGATTTTGTCGCAAAAAATTCAGAATTCCAAGATATGGTTTCTTCTTTTGCCCATGCAGCACTTGGAGTCGAAACTGTCGACGCTCTGAGTGCCACTGAAGTTAACGGAAAATCTGTTGCAGATACATTGACCGCCAAGATAGCCACAATCGGTGAAAATATGTCTTTGCGTAGAATGAGTAAAGCTCAAGGCGATGAAGTGCATTCCTATGTTCACAATGCTGTGGCACCTGGCATGGGTAAGATCGGCGTATTGGTCGCATTAAACGGATCAAGCCCTGACTTCGGAAAACAAGTTGCTATGCATATTGCTGCGGCAAACCCTCAATCGCTTACCGAAGCCGATTTGGATCCAAACGTTCTTGAACGTGAGAAGAATATTCTTACCGAACAAGCCCGGGAATCTGGAAAACCAGAAGCCGTTATCGAAAAAATGATCGTCGGTAGGGTGAAAAAATTCTTGGGTGAAATTACACTTCTTGGTCAAGCTTTTGTTATCAATCCTGACTTGACTGTTGCGCAGGCAGCAAAAGAAGCAGGGGTTGAAATTTCTGCATTTGTACGCCTTGAAGTTGGCGATGGTATCGCGAAAAAAGAAGAAGATTTTGCCTCAGAAGTGGCCAAAGTCGCGCAAAGCTAAAACGCTATTAATCAACGGGGGTTTTGCGGCAAAAGTCGCTTTACCCCTTAAAATAAAACGATGCAGGTATTTGCCGCATCGTTTTTTTATTTATAATAACGTCGCCTTAAGCTATAGCGCCAGCTTATCGATCGACTATAAACCGATAAACTGGCAATCCCTTTCGGGGAAACACTCAAATTACAGAAAATTGCCGCACAGAGTATTTCTTAAGTCCATATGGCCAAAGCCACTACTCACAGACACCTATTACAATGGCTCCTAGCGATATCATTTTAAAGTAGGGATTTCCTTACTTTCTTAAGTTTCTTGCAATATTTAGCAAAAAATTTTCTAATTCATTAAACAAATATTATAATTTTTTTCCATTAATTTCAACTACTTGCCATCAATCTTACCATAAGTCAAAAATATTAATCTGTAAGCTGTTGTTTTTGAATTATGATTCTCGCTCCACAAT
>ERZ1049444.1454-NODE-1454-length-17864-cov-8.194340_pt1 | contig 17864 bp, 17 predicted proteins | sample MGYA00383101_ERZ1049444 | MGnify/ENA primary metagenome ERZ1049444 (study PRJEB29581, sample SAMEA5548371) | metagenome | biome: marine; feature: coastal; material: water | depth 50 m | study: Short-term variability in the microbial, nano- and picoplankton...
TGTCGCACAGCCACTGACCGAATACATCTTGATATTTGGGCAGCTTCGGAGCGGCCGGCTTAGGCTTTAGCGGCGCCGTATCTTCCTGCGTTGAAGATTTGGGCTCGACTTTGTTAAGCGCATGGTAGCCGACCGGATCGTCCTCGGCGGGCTTGAACCCTTTGCCTTTCACAGTACGGATATGCAGGAACTGTGGTCCCTCCAAATCCTTCATGTTTTCTAGTGTCTTTACCAGCTGTGGCAGGTCGTGGCCATCGAGCGGACCGATATAGTGAAAGCCCAGCTCTTCAAACATGGTGCTCGGTGCGACCATGCCTTTCATATGTTCTTCGGTACGCTTGGCCCATTCCCACAGGAAGCTAAACCGCTCTAAAAAGCGCTTTGAGCGTTCGCGCATGCCGAGGTAAGTCTTGGTCGCCCAGATTTTAGCGAAGTAGGTCGCCAGACCGCCGGTGTTGTGGCCGATGGACATCTGGTTGTCGTTGAGGATGACCAGCATATTGGGGCGCTCGTGGCCTGCATGAGCTAGGGCTTCGAAGGCCATGCCGCCGGTGATGGCGCCATCACCTATCACTGCGATGGCTTTGCGATCGCTGCCCTGTTGGCGCGCGGCCAGGGCCATGCCCATGGCGGCTGAGATGCTGGTAGAAGAGTGCCCTACACCGAAGGTGTCGTATTCACTTTCGCTGCGTTTGGGGAAGCCCGACAGGCCGCCAGCGTGGCGCATGGTGTGCATTTGCTGCATGCGACCGGTGAGAATTTTATGCGGGTAGGTCTGGTGGCCCACGTCCCAGACGATGCGGTCTTCCGGGGTATTGAATACATAGTGCAGGGCAACGGTGAGTTCAACGACACCCAGGCCAGCACCAAAGTGCCCGCCCGATTGGCCTACGCTGTATAAGAGGTAGGCGCGCAGCTCCTCGGCCAGCTGTTCTAGCTGAACCTTGTCGAACCCGTTTAGCACCGACCTGTCTGCGTCGACAGCGCTCAGTAGCGGAGTAGCGGGAGGTGTGAGGGGGATTTCCGAAAACATGGTGCCAATTCTATCGCAAATCGATGTTGGTGTGGGCCTCAGTCTGTCGAATTAGCGTACACAGCCTAGTCAGCTTCGATGGCCGATTTTAGCAATATCGATAAGCGCAAATACCCATGCTCATTGAGGTTTACCCCGTCAGCGCGAAAATAAGAAGGATTGGGTTCTCCGGTGGTTTTTTTCAGTAGTGCGTTGATATCCAAAATTTCGATGTGAGTGATATCACTGGCCCATTCCTGAAGCAGGCGCATGGATTCATCGACCGTGGCATTGTCGCTGGGATAAAGCGGAGTTTTGAGTGGGCTAATAATATAAAAACGACAATTCGACTGGTGATCAATGTCCAGTTCCACGAGTTCAACAATACCGCTCACGAGTGCTTCGGCGTCTTTATTGGCGCGTAAGTGAAATTCGCTGTTGCTGGGAAGCAACACAATGCTGCCTGGCCGATAGAAGCCAATCAGCCTCTCGTAGTTGTGGATGAGGTCATCTACTGTAGCGTCGCCCAGACCGCGCATGAGGACAGGGCGGGGTGCCAGTAATTCTTCCAAGTCCGGCCAGAGTTTCACTCGCCGTCCTCCAACCACCACGATGGGTTTATCGGGTAGTTGAGAGGCTCGGTCCTGGCGCGCGTAGGCATCGATTTCTGCCGCCCAGGCATCCGGGGAGTTGTTCAGAGTGGCCACGGTATCTCGCGAAATCAGGTAAACCAGATGCACGACAGGTATCAGTAGCAGTACCAGGCAAAGGGTGCGTAATGTCTTCCAGGAAATCACAGGATCTGTTTTGGTCCTTTATTTTGTCCCAAGTGTCGCTGAAATAGTCGAATTGGGCAATAAATGCCCCAATAAGGGTGTGACAGGGGTCGCAGCTTTGGCTGCTAGGTGTATGCTTTTCATGAGTGAGATGTAGGATAACGGGATGATCTATCAGCGCCACATACCGCGGGAGGAGCTTTTTGCCGCCCAGCTAGAGATGCTCATGCAGAATGGGCAACTGGCCACCGTAGCCGCCCACCTGATCGGCGTTGGCGCAACTATGGCCATTTTTTGGCCATTTCTGAACATCACCACTATTTTGTTGTGGGGCGCAGCTTTCCTCATCCTGCTATTGCTGCGCTCGCTGCAAATGAGCAACGCGCTGGTTAACCGCAGTTATTTAACTAACGCCAAAGGCGTGTATTTTAAGCTGATACTGGGTGCTGCGGCCACGGGTTCGGTGTGGGCTGCGATCTACATTTATGCCGCTCATTATGTGCCGATTACCATGCAGTACACTTTCCTGTTACTGATTGTAATGATTACCGCTATCTCAGTGGGTTTCTCAGTCATTATTCGCGAGTATTTTCTGGTTTATGTTTTTACGGCACTGTGGCCGATCGCCTGGTGGAGCCTGATTCACTACTGGGAGCAGCCTTACAACTTGGTGATCGGCCTGTCTTTACTGGCGTTTTGTGCGGTGTTGGTGGTGGTCTGCAACCGGGTTTATATGTCCTTTCGCAATATGATTTCCCTCAACTGGGAGCGGGAAACCATGTCGCAGGAGTTGGGTGATCTCACGGCTTCCCTTAGGGATCGTAATAAACAGTTGCGTGATGCCCGTCGCCAGCTGACAGACCTGGCCAATATTGATGAGCTTACCGGGTTGGGCAATCGGCGCCTGGTGAACACCGCGCTCAAAGAAGAAATTAATCGTGCTCGCCGCGGCGGCACTAATCTTTCGGTCGTGCTGCTGGACGTGGATTACTTCAAGAACTACAACGACACCTATGGCCATCCCGCTGGTGATACTGTCTTGCAGCAGCTTGCCGATATCATGACTAAAGCCACCAGCCGTGCGGGCGAGGTGGTGGCGCGTTATGGCGGTGAAGAATTTATTCTGCTGTTGCCGGGTGCTTCGCACGACTCGGCTATGCGCACCGCTAATCGTTTGAAAGAACTGGTAGAGCTCGAGGCAATTCCTCACGAGAATTCCTCGGTTGCTGATGTGTTAACGGTGAGCCAGGGCGTTGTGACGGTGCAGCCGGATGGGGACATGCTGCCCTCAGAGGTGATTTCACGCGCGGACAAGGCTTTGTATGAGGCCAAGAAGACAGGGCGGGATCGAATTTCTGTGTCCTGGTAGCGTGCCATAGCGGCGCGCTTACTGTTCTTGCTTAAACCTGTGTATCTGCCTGCGCTGCTTCTTGGTAGGCCTGTTGACCGGCTTATCAATCATTCCTCCCGCTGCCTTGCGGGCCACCGCTTCTGCTTCTCGCTTCTTGATGCTGGCTTCAGTCTCCTCGTAAAGTAGCTGTGCTTGCTCGGCACCACGCCGTTGGCCAGAAAGTGCTTTGACCTCAACCACTTTTTCATCCCAGCCCTGGCGGATATGCAGGGTGTCGCCCACTGATATTTCCTTAGAAACCTTCACTCTTTGGCCATCCAGATGCACCTTGCCACCTTCGATCGCGGCTTTGGCCAGGCTGCGGGTCTTGAAGAAGCGTGCGGCCCACAGCCACTTGTCCAGGCGCAGCTTGTCGCTGTTGAAGTTTCCGCTCATGATGCTGTTTCCACGCTCACGGCTGTGTCGCCTCCGGCATTATCTCGTCAAAATGATGGATTCCAGGAAACCGGGTATCAATGCGCTTTTGTCGCTGGCTGTCTGGCTGCAGTAGCGTCAGCAGATGGGCAATGCCATATTGGTGGGCCGAGTCCAGCACGCGCTCGGTATCATCGATCAACAGCGTTCGCTTGGGGTCGTAGGGGTGTAACTCCTGCAGGCGGTGCCAGAAAGCCTGCTCTTCTTTGGGTGCGTCGAGTTCGTGAGACACCACCACCCGGTCGAACCAGCCAGTGATGTCTACGTGTTCCATTTTGATATCCAGGGTTTTACGGTGGGCGTTGGTCACCATTACCACATCCTGGTGCGACTCGTGCAGCCTGGCCAGAAAGTCCATGGTGTGTGGGCGCACGCTCACCATGTGCTTGACCTCACGCTTAATGGCAGGAATATCCAATTTTAGCCGGTCTGACCAGAAATCCAGTGAGTACCAGTCCAGGGTGCCCTGGTCGATGCTAAAAGCGGCATGCAATTTCTTGGTAGATTCGGCATCGCCAAGCTGGTGAGTCTCGGCATAGACCTTGGGTATGTGGTGCATCCAGAAGAAGTTATCGAAATGCAGGTCCAGCAGGGTGCCGTCCATATCGAGTAGTACCGTGTCTATGCTGTTCCAGTCGATCATGAAAATGCCAAACCTTGAAAGATGATTGGATTATGCCCTGTCGCCGAGCGGCGCGCATCCTGACTGGGCTGGGCGTATAATAAGATCTTTTCGATGGAGTCTTACGTGCGCGATCTTTCCGCCCTCATTTCACCTCTGCTGGAGCTCTCCCTGTCGGCGGGGCAGGCTATAGCCGATCATTACTATGCACCGGGTGCGGATCGATACCAGTCCAAGGGCGATGATTCTCCGCTCACTCAAGCAGATTTAGCCTCCCACGATATTCTCGCCGCCGGGCTGCAGCAGATTACTCCTGAGTTGCCAATACTGTCTGAAGAGTCCAGCGATGAAGACAAGGCAAAGCGCCATGGCTGGCCCACTTTCTGGATGGTGGACCCCCTGGATGGCACCAAGGAGTTTTTAGCTCGAACCGGCGAATTCACCATTAACATCGCGCTGATAGATGATCACCAGCCCGTGTTGGGTATCATTTACCTGCCGCTCACACAGCAGGCCTATGTGGGTATTCCGGGACATGAAGCGCGAGTTTACCAGGGGCCAATGTGGGGTTACTCCGATCTGCTATCCCGATCCCTGGTGCAGGGGAGTCCAATGACTGTATTGGCAAGCCGTCGTCACCGAGGCCCCCGCTTGCAGTCCTGTCTGCGCTGGCTGGAAGAATACTGGGGTGAAATCGAGCGCGACAACAGCGGCAGCGCTCTGAAGTTCTGTCAGGTGGCCGCCGGCAAGGGAGATTTTTATCCCCGTTATTCCCCCTGCTGTGAGTGGGATACCGCCGCGGGCCAAGCGCTATTGGAGGCCTCCGGAGGCGCGCTTTTGGGGCTGGATGGCGCCCCCTTGCGTTATAACTGCCGGGACACTCTGCTAAGCGCAGATTTCCTTGCCATGGGCGATCCAGCGCATCCACTTTGGGCACAATTGTTGGCCAGTGGGGTGGGCTTGTCCGAATAGTGACTAACAATGCTTGTGCCGGTAATCCATGTGAGTATAGTGTTCCACTCGGATCGAATATCGCACGATGTAGACTGATGAACGCATGACTGACACTACGGACATAAGCTTCAATGGTTCCGCAAACCAGGAAGCTGCCAATGAGGTGATGACCCCGGCCATGCGCCTGTTCGAGTTACAGACCAAGCACAGGGCATTAGACGCCCGCATTCACGAAATGTACGAATTCCCCTACCAGAACCACATTTTGCTGCAGCGCCTAAAAAAAGAGAAATTGCGCCTGAAAGATGCCATCGAGCATTTAAAAGACGACATGATCCCAGATCTCAACGCCTGACCCCTTCGGAAACACAATGAACAAGACTTTTTCTATATTGACCGGCCTCGTGATGACGCTGGCAGCAAGCCTGTGCGCTGCACAAGCTGAAGACGCTCCTAAAGTGACAGTAACGCCCATCAAGGGGCCTCTTTATATGCTCGATGGCAGTGGGGGCAACCTGGTCGCCTCTATTGGCGATGACGGGGTGCTGCTAATCGATGCCGACTATGCGCCCTGGGTAGAAGCGCATGCTGCAGCAATAGCTGGTATAGATCCAGATGCCGCATCGCCGCGCTTCCTGTTGAATACACATTGGCATGGCGATCATGTGGGCGGCAATGAGCACTGGGGCACGCAGGGCACGGTGATCATGGCGCATGAAAACATTTATCAGCGCATGAGCACCCGCCAGGAAATGAAAGCCCTGGGCCGAGTGGTAGAACCCAGTCCAGCGGCGGCCTTGCCGGTGGTGACCTATGAGGATTCGATTGCCGTGCGCTTCAATGGCGATGTCATTCAGGTCCAGCATTTTCCCACCGGACACACTGACGGCGACTCAGTGGTGTTCTTTACCGAGCAGAACGTGGTGCACATTGGCGACCATGTGTTTGAGAATGCCTTTCCGTTTGTTGATATCGGCTCCGGTGGCAACGTGCTGGGCTACCTGAGCAATTTAGAGAAGGTTCTCGCGATGATTGATGACCAGACCATTATCGTCCCCGGGCATGGCACCTCGCTGTTGAGTAAACAGGACCTGCAAGAATGGGTGACGATGTTAAAGTCCTCTGTGAGCCGGGTTGCTGCGCTATTGCAGTCAGGTAGGACGGTGGACGAAATTGCTGAAAACGGGCTTGGTGTCGAATACGACTCCTTTGGTCAGGGCTTTATCAAAGAGCCGATGTGGATTAGTTTTATTGCGGCTAGTTTGTAGGAGCCGCAGAGCAAGGCGGAGTTTTACTCAATCGCCCCTTCCAGTCTCAGCAGCACCCGCTTGGCGTCTAACCCGCCGGCGAACCCGGTCAAAGATCCGTCACTACCAATCACGCGATGGCAGGGCACCACAATCGGTAGGGAATTGCGTCCATTGGCTGCGCCCACCGCTCTTACGGCTTTTGGCTTTTCCAGACTCTCGGCAATATCACGATAACTGCGTAACTCTCCATAGGGTATGGCTGTCAGTGCCTGCCACACGTTTTTTTGAAACTCGGTGCCGGTGGGCGCAAGCGGTAAATCGAAGTGCTGTCTTTTGCCCGCAAAGTACTCCGTAAGCTGATCGCCGCAGGCTTTTAATACGGGGTCGATGCGTTCCTCGCCTTCAATAGTAGCTGTTTGCAGATTTTCAAACTCGATGGCGACGAGGGACTCACCGTTGGAAACCAGTCTCAGCTTTCCGACCGGGCTACTCAGGTATTGGTAGTTCATGGGGTATAGCTCCTCCAAAGCAGATTGGCCGCATAGGAGCGCCACGGGCGCCATTGTGCTGCGGCATCATTTAATTTGCCTTCGCTACCGGGCAAGGTTGCCCAGGTGCGCTCAAGACCCAGGTCACCAGTGGGAAATACATCCGGGTCGCCGGCGCCGCGCACGGCAACCATGCCCACGGTCCATGGACCCACGCCCTTGAAGTCTGCCAGCGCCTCCAACGTGAGTTCGTCTTCGCGGTCACTATAGGTTTGGCAAAGCGAGCGCAGGGTTTCCCTGCGGCGAGAGGGCATGGGGAAGTGTTCGTCTGTCAGGGCGGCTATGTCAGCGGCGCCCGGAAATGTGACCATGCCCTCTTTAGTGCAAGCCTTGGCAAGCCTCGCCAAAACGGTGCGGGCAGCAACGGTGCTCACCTGTTGTCCCACAATTGCGCGCACGGCAGATTCGAACAGGCTCCAATGCCCGGGGGAACGGGCCCCCGGCGACCGCTTTGAAAGCTGGCCTAGAGCGGGATCTTGTTGCAGCAATGCGCTGATCTGTTCAGGGTTAGCGTCCAGGTCGAACATTCGCCTCACCTGCCCCACGGTCGACATCAAGCGACTGTTGTCCGGCAGTTGTAGGCGCAATTCCAACGCATTTTTATTTTTGTGCGGCTTTATTTCCAGTTGGGCGATGCCAGCCGTCGTTCGAAAGTTACGCCGGTAGCGCGAGTCATTAATTTCTTCGACACCTGCTATGGCATGGTGAGACAGGAAGTCCACGACACCGTTCCAGTCGTAAGGGGGTCGATACTGCAATTGTAAATGGATGTCGGCACTGCCCTGGGCTTTGCGCCGACCCCTCAGGTTGGAGGGGGTCAACCTAAAATGATCCTTCACCGCGCTGTTGAAACGTCGAACGCTGCCAAAACCTGCGGCGTAGGCTACTTCAGTGAGCGGAAGTCCTGTTTCGGCCAATAACTTTTTGGCGAACAGCAGGCGCTGATTGAGCGCGACTGCCTGTGGCGAGACTCCCAGCTCTTGCTGGAACAGTTTGCGTAGATAGCGTTCGCCAATGCCCAGACGATCAGCGAGGTCCCCCAGGCTTCCTTCGCTAAGCGCGTTCTGCCGAATAAGTTGCAGGGCTCTTTGAACGGTGGTCGTGGTGCCTTCCCAAGCGGGGCTACCCGGGGCAGACTCCGGGCGGCAGCGCAAGCAGGGGCGATAACCAGCTGCGGCTGCCTGAGTTGCCAATCGAAAGTAGCTCACGTTTTTTTCTGCGGGTGCTCGCGCTGGACATATTGGGCGGCAGTAAATACCTGTGGTTTTAACCGCGAGAAAGAATTCGCCATCAAAACGGGGGTCTCGCGATATGCGTGCTCGGCTGCAGAGGTCGGCGTCTAATACTTGTGCTTGAGGTTGTTCAGAGTCCATGGTCCCAATATAGACCTCTAACCAGTCGTGTACTAGCCAAAATCGGCCCTCAATAGACCGGCTGTAATTGGGCGTCCTGCGTATTAGAATTAGCGCTCGCGCATTGCTGATGTATGTTCGACAATGCCGACCAATCTTTATGTCCCGCTATACTTCGAGGTGTCCATGCGCGCTATTTTAGTTATTCCCCTGGTTCTACTGATTGCTGCCTGCCAGTCTGCCTATTACGAGGCCGCCGAGCAGGTGGGTTATCACAAGCGCGATATTCTGGTTGACAGGGTGGAGAGCTCACGGGATGCCCAGCAGGATGCCGAGGAGCAGTTTCAGGATGCGCTGGAGCAGTTGTCTGAGTTGACTGACTTTGATGGTGGCGATCTGGAAGATATCTATGAAGAGGTCGCCGATGAGTACGAGTCATCCTTAGAAGCTGCCGAGGAAGTGACTGAGCAGATCAACGCAGTGGAGCACGTGGCCAAGTCGCTGTTTGCAGAGTGGGAGGAAGAAATTAACCAGTATTCCAACGCCCGGCTCAAGTCTGAGAGTCAGGCCAAATTGCGAGAAACACGCAGTCGCTATAACGGGATGATGACAGCCATGCGTAAATCGGAAGCGAAGATGGACCCAGTGCTGCGAGCGATGAACGATAATGTGCTGTATCTCAAACATAACCTGAATGCCAAAGCGGTGGCATCTCTTCAGGTTGAATTCAGCCGGATCGAGCAGGATATAGAGGTTTTAATCGTGGAGATGCGTAAGTCTATTGCTTCCTCCGACGCCTTTATCGCCAGTATGAAGTAGTACTATGGATTTAATTGTTTTCGCAGTTCCTTTTTTCATCCTTCTAATCGTGGTGGAGTTGGCTTATGGCGTCTCCACAGGACGCAACACCTATCGCCTCAACGACGCGGTCAGCAGTTTGTTTATGGGAGTTTTGAGCCAGGCCAGACGGTTTGTCACGCTGGGGATTGGCGGCTACATCTCTTATCTCGTCACCGAGTACTTTGCCCTTTCCCTTATGGACAGCTCTCTTTGGTGGACCTGGGTGCTGGCCTTTGTACTGTACGATTTTTGCTATTACTGGCTCCATCGTTTGGGCCATGAGCGAACGATTCTCTGGGCCTCGCACGTGGCGCATCACCAGAGTGAAGAATACAACTTGAGCACGGCGCTGCGCCAAACCAGCACCGGGTTCTTATTTAGCTGGTTGTTTTACGTTCCCATGTTTGCGCTTGGAATTCCCGCCGAGGTCGTGGTGACAGTTGGCTCGCTTAACCTGATTTACCAGTTCTGGGTGCACACCGAGCACATACCCAAGCTCGGCAAGTATGAGTGGTTTTTTATTACACCCTCCAATCATCGAGTGCACCACGCCCAGAACGATATCTACATGGATCGCAACTACGGTGGCGTTTTCATTCTTTGGGACCGACTGTTTGGTACCTTCCAGGAAGAATTGAAAGAGCAGCCGGTGATTTTCGGTATTCGCGGACCGCTGCGCAGTTTTAACCCCGTTCAAGCGATTACTCACGTTTACGTCGATATGGCGAAAGACAGCTGGCGCGCGCAGCGATGGCAGGACAAACTGAAGGTATGGGTCGCTCGCACTGGCTGGCAACCCGCAGATGTGGCAGAAAAGTATCCGCGCAATAAGAATGACCTCTCCACTTTCGAGAAGTATGACCCTACGGTACCCGGGCGAGTGTCTTGGTATGGTTTTTTCCAACTGATTGCTGTGGTGCTGTTATTAGGCTGGATGGAAAGTGCGCGGCCTGACTATTGGGGCGGCGTAGCCGCTTGGGCTTCGTTGTTGGCAACCACCATGACTACGGCCTTCTGGCTGGAGGCAAAGGGTGCTGATGCGGTGATGTTTTGGGAGAAATTGCGTCTGGTGTTTCTCGGGCTGCTGGTTCTTGTGACTGCGTTAAACGGTGCTGCGATTGCGTGGGTGGGAGTCTTTTATGTGGGTTTGAACGTGATCTTTTTAAGGTCTCTTGCTACGCCGTTTAACCGAGCAGCTGCGTCGGTTCCAGGCTGATCGAGTCTTTGCCATTGTCGATGTAAACCACACCGCCAACCACGCTGACATTGAGTTGCATGGTTCTGCTGATCAGTCCGGCCAGTGCCTCCACCTCTCCCCAATCAAATTTCCACACCTCTATTCTCGGCAACCCGCCGATCGCCTCGCTATTGAGCTTCCACCAGGTATCTGCGCTTTTGCCAAATGCATACAGTTTTACTTCACCGGCCTTGCCGCAAGCTTTGCGCAGTCGAGGCTCTTCGGGCTGGCCGATTTCAATCCACTGCTGTATTTCACCGCTATCGGAATGACGCCAGATGTCTGGCTCATCAGCGGTAGACAGTCCCTTGGTGAACTCCAGGTTTCTTGCGCTGTTCAGGCAGTACGCTAAAAGTCGCGCTGCCATTCTCTGTAGTGTTTCGGAGGGGTGCTGGGCGATAGTGACAGACAGTGAATCGAAGCAATTTCGATCAGAGTCGGCCAGTTCTATTTGGGCTTTGTAGATAGTTGGTTTGAGGGCCATTCAGTTGTCCTGGTTCTTTAGTTGCTCAACCGCATGATCGGCAAAGCCTGCGCCTGCCTGTGCATAGAGATTAAATGCAGAGAAGCCGTGTTGCTCCAGTTCGCGGCCTTCTTCTGCGAAGCGCACCACGGCAGCCATGCGGCCGGCGTACCCCAGATCCTTGAGCAAGCTACCTACCAACATGTTTTCCTCGTGATGAGTGAGCGCTAGAAGCACCAACTCCACTTGATCTAACTGCACTCCATGCCAAAAATCCGGGTCGGATGCATCGGCTGTCACCACACGTCGATGCATGCGTGAATGCTGGCTCAGCTTGCGCTCGTTGAGATCAACACCGAGTACCCCGTAGCCATGTTCTTCTGCTATAGCGTCGTATGCGCCCGTGCCAATATTGCCCATTCCCAGCACGATGATTTTAGCTCCGTCTGTGTCTGGCTTTTGCTCAATCACCCGAGCGGATTCAAACCGCAGCCAAAATTTGTGATAGCGCCGGTAAAGCTGATGCGCTCGATTGCTGAGGGGGGAAGACAATACAAAACTGGTAGCAATGGCGAGTGACACCGCGCTGGCCCATTCGCTGCCTATCCAGCCGGTTGTTGCTGCTACGGCGACCACAACGAGGCCGAACTCGCTGTAGTTGCCCATCATACTGGCACTGAGCAGGGCTGTGCGGGGCGTGGTGTGTAGCCATGTCATCAGCGGGAAGTAGAGCGTGACCTTGAACACTGCCAATACACCCAGCACCAGGGCGAGAAGGAGGGCCTCTTCTTCTGGCCAGCCGTCCAGTCCTATGGTGAGAAAGAAACCCACGAGGAACAGGTCTTTGAAGTTCATTAAATTGCGATAGAGTTCTTTGGATTTCTGGGTGCCGGCCAGTAACGCGCCAATGGCGAGCGCGCCCAGATCGCCCTTAAGGCCGGCATAGTCAAACAATGCCGCTCCGCCCAGAGCCAGGCCCAGGCCAAAGAGGGTGAAGAGTTCGCCGTGCCCGGCCCGCTCCATGAGTCGGGTGACTACACCACGCAGCGGCCATAACAGGATCAGGCCCAATGCTTCCACATGAGGAATGGTGCCCTTGGTAGCAGAGAGGAACAAGACAGCTGCCAGGTCCTGAATCACCAGGATGCCTATGGCCAGATTGGCGTGCCGAGACGACATCTCGCCGCGCTCCTGCATCACCTGAATGACGAAAACGGTACTGGAGAAGGTTAATGCGAATGCAATGATCAGAGTCTCGTTCATGGCAAGGCCGAGGCCTGGCATGAGTTGCCCTGCCAGCCAAAGCACGCCCATAAAGAACAATTGCATTGAGGCCATGTGAATGATGGTGGTGCCCCATACTTTCGGTTTGAGTAGCTCTGCCGGAGAAAGCTTGAGGCCAATAGTAAATAAAAGCAGGGTAACGCCCAGGTTCGCCAGGCCCTGCAGCAGTTCACCTCCCTCGATATTAGTTTCATGCAGCACGAAGCCGGCAGCCAGGTAACCGATTAACGCGGGCAGTCCCAGCGCTCGGCTCGCGAGGCCACCTGCCAGTGCGATCAGAATGATGATGGGGTCGAGCATGACTAGACGCTGGGCCTGTTGCGTATGTGCCAAAGTACCGTGATGCTCAGGACAATAGTGATTAAATCTGCTGCCAGTCCGGCCTGTTGCAGGGGTTCCAACACCGCGATTGATTTGAGTGTGTAAAGGGAGACCAGAGAACAAACGCTTATCGCTACAAACAGAGTGAAGCGTGACTGGCCGAACAAGCCGAGGCCAATGATCAAGTAAACGGTGCCCAGCAACAAGGCGGCTACGGCTTGTTGGTCAAGCTCCCTAAACCACAGGGAAGCGACCTTTCCTGCGCCGGAAAAGGTGACCAATATGGCGGCGAGCAGTCGCAGGGTGTTTATCAAGTGATCGGGCATAGCCCCGAATGTACCATTTTTTTGTGGATAATTCGGTGGCACTGCGGCTTGTTGGCCGCTTCTGTTATTATTTCGCCATTCTGGAAACACCAAGAGCCCTATGCCAAATACTTCACTTCTTCCCCTGCTGTCGTCAGGAATGTTCGTTTCCGGTCAGGACCTTGCCGACCTGCTGGGGGTGAGTCGTACTGCCGTTTGGAAACAGCTCAACAAACTGGAAGAGCTGGGTCTGGAGATCGAATCTGTCAAAGGTAAGGGCTATCGTATTCCAGGCGGTATTACGTTGCTCGATGAGCAGGCGGTGCGAGACACCATGGCCGTCGACTCATTACCCCTGCTGGCGATGCTGGACCTGCGTGATGCTATCGGTTCGACCAATGCCGAGGCCATGTCCCAGATTGCCGCCGGTCGCGGTTCCGGCTACGTCTGCACTGCAGAACAGCAAACCGCTGGTCGAGGTCGTCGCGGGCGCGAGTGGGTAAGCCCCTATGCTCGTAATCTTTACCTGTCTGCGGTGTGGGAGTACGAGCAGGGTGCCGCCGTGCTGGAAGGTATGAGCCTGGCGGTGGGGGTGGTGGTTGCGCGAGCGTTGGCAGCCTGCGGTGTGCCACCGGTGCAACTGAAATGGCCTAATGACCTGTTATACGAGGGCGCGAAACTGGGCGGTATCCTGCTGGAAATGACGGGTGATCCCGCTGGCGCCTGTCAGGTGGTGGTTGGAATTGGTGTCAACGTGAGCATGCCAGGCAAAGCGGCAGAGGGGATTGATCAATCATGGACCGATGTCAGTCGCATCAACTCAGGCAGTCCGCTGGATCGCAACCTGCTGCTGGCCGCTATTCTCGATGAACTGCTACCGATGTTGGCCAGCTTTGAGGCCACCGGCTTTGAGGCCTGGCGTGACGAGTGGCTTTTACTGGACGCTTACGCTGGCGCAGACGTTGTTTTGCACAGCGGTAATAAAAAGACGGCGGGAAAGGCCATGGGAGTAGATAAACGCGGTGCCTTGTTATTGCAAACCGTCAGCGCCGGGGTGCAGGCGATATACGGCGGAGAAATTTCCTTGAGGCCAGCATCATGAGTCTGTGTCTGCAACTGGACGTGGGAAACAGCAGCGCCAAATGGCGTTTGCTGGAGCAGGGCGACGTACTGAGCCGCGGGCGCTATAGCGCTGCCGATGCCAACACGCAACGTGAATTACTGGAATCTACTGCCAGCGTTGATCAGATTTGGGTGTCCAGCGTGGCCGGGGGTGACACCGAAGCAGAGCTGAGGGAGATGCTGGAGCAACGGTGGGGCGTGACACCATGGTTTGCTCGAACGCCCGCTGCCACAGGTGACTTACGTAATAGCTATGCAGATCCAGCACGCATGGGTGTTGACCGATGGTTGGCAATGTTGGGTGCTAGAGCGCGTTGCGGCAAACGAGTGTGTGTGGTGGACGCAGGCTCGGCATTGACTATCGATCTGATCAGCGCAACAGGGCAGCATGAGGGCGGCTATATCATTCCGGGGCCTGCACTGATGGAGCGGGCCCTGCTATTGGATACTGACAGGGTGCGGTTTACCGATGAGGTGAGCTACGACCTTGCTCCGGGGTCTTCTACGGCCGAAGCCGTTCGCCATGGCATAGCCGTTGCGCAGGTGGGCTCTGTATCGATCGTGCTTGATGGTTGCGCGAGCGAACCACCGGCGCTGATATTCTGCGGCGGCGCGGGACAAGTGCTGCAGCAACTTCTAGACCGGGGCGGAGAGTTTATACCTGAACTGGTATTCGAGGGCCTGGAAATTATGGCGGCTGCACCCTAGATCATATTTGGGCTAGCGGGTTAGTTTGGCCGGCGCGGCCTCCAGTTCGAGTGCTTCTGCGAGGTGACGTGAGCCTTCCATTGAGAGGTGTGCTGGATCGCGGTAAAGCATTTTTCCATCCAGCATGCCGTAACACTTTTTGGCGTCGCAAAAGGCTTTTGTCGTATCCCACAGCAAAGTTTGCGGGTTCTTTTGCCACGCGTTCAGAATGATCTGCCGATATTCACTTTCACGCTTGTTGTGCCGTTGACGGGGGATTTCGCAGTCCCTGGGTTTAAAGCCTGACAAGCGCACCGGGCGTATGTCTAGACAGGTTTTTGGATCAAAGCCCAGCCCGGGCCAGTCGATAACCAAGACGACTTTCTTATTGGCAGCTAACAGCATAGCTATTGTTTTATCCAGCGCATTAGCAAAAATAAGGCGGTTATTAGTCGCCGTCGGGGTCGAATTATCTCGAAGCACATAGCGCGGTTGCTTCTGGTTTAGGTACATCGGTCCCATTGAAGAAAGGTAGACAGTAGTCAGCGCAGGGTCTTGGATAGCCCAATCCAGGTGACTTCGGGTAACGTCTTTGCAAAAATCCAGGTTGCCGGAATCTTGAACTGCCACCCCGTACAGTGGCGGGCAGCCGCCCCGACCGAGGCGCACCACTCCAATATTGGAGCTGCGGTAGTGATGTGCCAGAGCGAAGAAGGTATTGGTACTGTGGCTGTCACCGATGACTGCAATTTGCGGTGGTTTGCCATCGCTGAGGCAGCGCCCGGCAACGCCTAATGCCTCGCTGCAGTCATCTCTTTCATGAAGGCCCAGTTCCTGCCAATAAAAGGCACCGGCACTAGCATTGAGCTCCGCGGTGCGCTCGGGAAATCCATCTTTTTTGAAAATGGCATAACCGGCTGCTCCCAATGTGAATAGGCAGGCCAGCAAAATCATTGGTGTGTATCTCCCGGGGTGATAGCGCAACCGCGATTCCACCTGGCGATAACTCAGCCAGGCCAGGAGCACGCTTATAGTCACAGCCACCAGCCGAATCTCAACGCTTGGCTCTTCTTGCTCCATGATCCGGGCAAACGTTAGCAAGGGCCAATGCCATAGGTAGAGTGGGAAGCTGATCTTGCCGATGAGCACCAGTGCGGAACTGCCCATTAACTGCGCCAGTTTGTGACTGGGCCCTGACCAGATGAGTAGCACTGCTCCAAAGGTAGGTAGCAGGGCCCACCATCCGGGAAAGTCCCGCTCACGGTTGATAAATACTACGGCACACATTAGCAGGCCTAGTCCCACCATTGCTGTCAGGTTGTTGGCGATGACCGACACCCTGCTTAGGGGCAGGGCGGCGATTAGTGCACCCAGGAGCAACTCCCACACGCGGAACTGAGGCAGGAAAAAACTTGCCGCATTGTCATTAGTTATCGCTATTCCCATGCTGAAAGACAACAGGGCTAGTCCCGCTATTATGAAGACAATGCGGCTGGGCCAGCGAGCAGCTAATAGCAAGGCCAGTGGCCAAAGCAGATAAAACTGTTCTTCCACACCCAGTGACCACAGGTGCAGCAGTGGCTTTAGCTTACTGTTCGTATCGAAGTAACCCGCCTCAGTCCAGAACAGGATATTGGGCGCAAACACAGAGGAAGCGGCAGTTTGCTGGCCCAGCATGGCGTACTCATAGGGAAGCAGAACCCACCAGCCAGCGATTAGACAAAACAGCAGGACTAACAGCAAAGCGGGAATAATTCTTTGGATTCGACGGCGATAAAATTCGATGATCGAAAACTTTGCCTTGGCCTGACCCTGCAGAATTATTCCCGTAATCAGGTAGCCGGAAATGACGAAAAACACGTCCACTCCTACAAAGCCTCCAGGCAGGAGTGTGGGGAAGGCGTGATATACAACCACCGCGATGATTGAAAAAGCCCTGAGACCGTCGATATCGGGACGGTAGTTGTTCATCGCCGAGTGTTCAGTGTAAAAAACCCTGTCGCCATAGCATGGTTAGTTCCTTGTGGACAGTTGGACAAAGCAAGCAGCGATGCATAAGGTTACCAGAGAGATTTAGCCCAGTCCGTTCAAGGGCAGTCATAACCGCCTGGAATGTCTTATAATAACGAATTGCTATTGGACAATCTGCAGAATCGGGCCAACACTTAAATGAAGGCCATCCGATTGTCGTGTGTATGAAAGGAAATGTTATGAAAGCAATATTGCGCATTTTTTTGATGTCTGCGGGCTTACTAGCTCTTGCCGCACAGGGAGCGCCGACTGTTCAAATAAAAGGTGGTCATACATCAATCGGGGTATCAGAGGATTTTTTGCTGCAACTAGACGGTTGTGACGTTACCCGCGTCAAGCCTGGTGTTGTTAAGCCTGGCGTGGAGCGCATGCGTTTTCCGGTGAGCGGTGGTGCTCTTGACCTGGAATATCTTGAGGGAGAGGTCGATCACCGAGGCGGTATAAACATTGATTGCGCTGCAATTGTGGGTCAGGTCACGATTGAAAACCTTCGTATCGATGCGATTCAGGATGAAGAAGACGAAATAAGACCCATGATCACAGCGCTAGTATCCATCGATGATAGCGTTATAGGGCGCATCGATTTCGCCGCCCCGGGTGGGGCTGAATTTGAGGTGCTTACTCAGGGAAACGTCGTTCAGCTTCGCAAGGCCAGCTTGAGCTTGGCGGAAGAAGCCAGGGAATTTCTAAAAATTGTACTGGATCTGGACTTGCCCGAAAATTTGTTGGTAGGTGAAGCGAACAGCCGAGTGAATATAAAAACTGCAAAGGACGATGATCATCCCGGAAATGGCTTTGCCAAAGGTAAAAATAAGGGCGAGGACAGCGATCAGGAAGATGATGAAGATGACGAGGAAGAGGATGGAGATGAAGAGGAAGAAGATGAAACTTGAAATGGTCTAGTTTTTTAGGTCGTTTCAACAACCAGATCGTTTTGAACTGCGATTATACAGCTCACTCTCACTCTCTCGGACCTCTTTTGCTCCCAGGCTGGCTGGCTCCAAAGAGGCGGCCCTCCCTGATGATTAGCTCATAGCGCTCAAAGGGCAGTATACGGGGAGCGAATTAGTGACTTCGCTATTGCATCCCACCCCCACTTTCCCTAAAATCCCCGACCTCAAAACGGGTCAGGCGTCTGTCTGCCCCATCTTGCGCTTAGCTGGCGTAGCTCAGTAGGTAGAGCAGCTGATTTGTAATCAGCCGGTCGGGGGTTCGATTCCTCTCGCCAGCTCCAT